>Ga0209710_1000051_pt1 | contig 130928 bp, 111 predicted proteins | sample ArcticOcean_MG_C_5_FD_187436 | JGI IMG/M metagenome (GOLD analysis project Ga0209710, IMG submission 187436) | Marine microbial communities from western Arctic Ocean - ArcticOcean_MG_CB4_138 (SPAdes) (version 2) | ecosystem: Environmental > Aquatic > Marine > Oceanic | place: Arctic Ocean...
CGGTGCATTTTTTCGCGGAGCTCAACGAGCTCTGTCGCAGCCTCGTGCCAACGCGCAAAGGCGCCGGCGACGGTGCGGTTGAGCAAGAACTCCATCGCTTTCAAGGCGGCGCGCTCCTCTTCCTTCACCCCGCGGACATGTTCTTTCCACAGCCGCAGCGCGCGCACCGCCGAAGAGTTCGTCGACATCTGCATGGTGCGACGCATCTTCACCCGAAGCTCATACGCCTCGCGCCACGACGCCCATCCGAAACGCGCCAATCGCCGTTCCGGCAACGCCTTCACGCGCTCGAAGCACTCCTTGTCGCGGCGGATGGCTTCGGCGTATTGAATCCAGGCCATGAACGCGCCGTGCTTCACGCGATTGAGAATACGCGTCGCGATACGGGTGCACACGTCACGGTGCCGAATTGTTTCTTCCGCGAAATCGCGCCATTTCGCAAAGGCGCCAACCGCTGCTAGCATCGAAATGCGGGACGATACTTTCTTGCACAATTCCTCTAACCGCGTTTGTTCCGAAGCGAAGTCGCGCCACGCGCGTAAGCACCGCGTGGCTGAGCCGTGCATCAGTTTCGCGGCGATCGCGCGGAGCTTGTCGCGTTCGTTCGACGCCTTCGACGCGCTTTCTGACCATTTCCCGAACGCAGCGTGAAGGGTGCGGTTGCGCACGCGCGAAGCGATGCGGTCGAGCGTCGCCTTTGCGTGGAGAGCGCGATCCACGTTCGCGCGCCATCCCATCAACGCGCCGGACAACACCCTGCTTCGAATGCGCGAACCAATGCGGCGCATAATCTCGCGTCGGCGTTGCCGCTCATGAAACGCGGCGCGCCACTTGACGTAACACGAAATCTTCAAACGACGCGTGGTCTGCGCCGCGGCGTCGCCGCCGAGACGAGCGAGCAACCGCGACCGCGCGGCTTCCGCGGACCACGCGCGGAGCACGCGCGCGCGTCGTTTCAGACTCGCCACCAGCACAATATCCGCGCGCGCCGCGTTCTGTTCGCCGATCGTGTGCGTCCACTTGGCAAAACAAAACCTCAGGTTTTTCCCGGACCAAGCCGCGAGCGCGCGTTTGACGCCAATCGCCTCCTCCGCCCGCCCGCGCTGGATCCGGTGCGCGTGCTCCTTCCAGTACTTGAACCGCCCGCGCGTGGTCTCGCCGTGCCAGAAGCGAAGCGCGTGAAAGGTCATCGCGGCGGGCCTGGCGCGCCACCGCGCTACGGACCGCCTAAGCGCGTTGCACTCCCAGAACGAAACGGAAATCATCCAGTTCTCAACCGCGGCTTCGCGCGCCGCGCGCAGCGCGGCGAGCGACGCCGCGCGTCGTAGCCACACCCGGAACGCCGCCGCGGTGAGTTTGAAATCGAAATACCCGCTCTCCGCGGGGTCTGCGTCGTCCACGTCGTGTGGGTCGTCCGTGTGTTTGTGTTTGCGAGGTTTACTTTTTTTGGAAGATTTGCGCGAAACGCTTTCGCGCTCGCGCTCGTCCACCGCGTCGCGGCGCGCGCGCCGCGGATCCGCGGCAAACTCCCGCGAGTCGTCGGGGAATCCGTCGTCGTTTGAAGTCGGACCCCCGGAACCGTGCGGAGACCCCCCTCCTGGAATCCGCATCGCGCTTTTCCACACAAAGGCACCGCCGTTCACCGAACGCACCGCAGCGCGAAGGGGAGAGCGGCCGCTCAAGCCGCCGACGCGCGCGACGCGCGATTTCTCGCGCTCGTACTTGACCCACCAATCCGGATCGGGATCCAACGACAGCTTCAGTAGAAAGCGGTAGTAGTTCGTGTCCTCCTCAGGGGAAATGCCGTGCTCGGTGAGGACCGCTTCGTACGCCTGCGCGGGGGGGGAAGGAAGGGAAAGGTGAGTGGGAATACCGCGGACGCGACACGCGCGCGGCGGTCGTTTGGCGACGGAGACAAACTCTTTGCCAAAATTCGGCCAAACGCGCCGAAAACGCGCGGAGGATCGCGCACCTTGAGCAAGCGAAGCAACGTGACCTCTCCACCGTGGCCATCTTCGGCCACGGCGATTTCTTCCGAGTGGTTCAGGATATCCTCGACGACCTGCGGGGGGAGACAGGGTCAGCGCACTTCGGCACAGAACTGTGGCGCGAGCTGACCTGGACGCAATCCTCGGAATGATTTGATTGTGCTTTTCCAGAATGGCAACAACGAAATGCGTGACGATCGGCGTTGGGAGGAGCATAGGGAGCGATTAGGGATTCGCGCGCGCGGTTCCGATGTGACAGGTGAAAACGTACCACTGGATCGACTTCACGCGCGTCGTACGAACGCGATACGCTGGGAGACTCAGCGTAAGTCTCGTCGTAGCCCGCAGCGCCGTCGTCCCGCCAATGCTCAGGCTCGGGTGTTCGCATCATTGTCACCATTCGCGGTTGTCTGGCGACCACCGAGAGAGGCGCACCGGCCAGCTCTCACCACGCGCTCGACCAGTACCTGACGCGTCCCGCAGACCAGACCGTCACGCAGCTCGCCGGCTGCGCGCCTCAATCTCGCCTTCAGCGCGCGAGTCACAGTGGTCACCTCTGAGTCACCATTTGAAACCTGCTCGTCTGCTCCAAGCCGATTTCGCGAAAAAGGTCGAACGTTCGAACGGTGGGCAAAAAAGAAAGAGTAAAGAAGGTGGAGATGCGGCGCACGTGGGCGGCAGGCACGGGCGAGGAATAGTGTGGCTGTGTAGGCCAATCCAGTTGTTTGTTTCGCGGGACGAAACGACACAACGACGCGACGCGGAGCAGTCCCGCAGTGCATGGGGAAACGGCAAACGCGAGGACAGGCGAGGAAAGGCAAGGGATGGGTTTTTTTTGTCAGACCTGAGAGTCAAAAAAACAAAAACGCGCTCTCTACGTCGTTTCGTTTTTCGGCGCTCTCGCTCCCATCGCGAGCAACACGTTCCTCCCCGTGAACCCCACGGCGCACACCGGTGTGTTTTTCGTGCGCAGGGTTTGAACCGGTCCTCTTTTAGCCACCGAAAAGTCCCCTCCCCGAACCCCACCAACTGTTTTCCTCAGCGGCTTCGCGCTCGCGCCCGCGTCGGAACCCGAACTCGCCGACGTGTCCCACAGCCGCACGGTTTCATCCGCGCCGCCCGACGCTAACAAATCCCCGCGCCCAAACGCCCACTCCAGCGAGTGCACCGCCCCGACGTGTCCCACGAAGTGGTGCACGCACCGGCTGGTCCCGAGGTCCCACACCAAAACGCTGCCGTCGTCGCCGCTGGACGCCACGGCGTCGCCGCGCGGGCTCACGGCGAGCGCCGCGACGCCGCCGCTGTGGCCGACGAAAACGCGCACGCACTCCCCAGACGCGACGTCCCACAACCGGACCGTCTTGTCCGCTGACCCGGTGGCAATGTAGTTGCAGTTCGGGTGCCACGCCACGCAGTCCACGTCGGCGAGGTGGCCCACCATTACGCGGCGAGGCGCGGGCGCGTCCATCGCGAACACGCGCGCGGTTCCGTCGTACGACGCCGTCGCGAAGTAGTGCCCCACGGGGCACCACTGCACGTCCCACACCGGGTAGTCGTGCGCCTTGTACGACGCCAGGCACGTCTCTAGCGCAACGCTCCACACGCGGACGGTGGAGTCTCTTGAACTAGAGAGCAGAAATTCGTTCCCGGGGGAGATGGAAACGCCGTGCACCGCGGAGGCGTGGCCCACGAACTCCACGCAAGGCGCGGGACGCGCGACTTTGGAACCTTTTTGAACTCCGCCGACGGGGTGATTGGTCTGCGATTGGGGGTTTGGAAAGACGCCAATCGCAACAATCGTCGCGCCGTCGTCGCCGTCGCCGTCAGCGACCTGCATCTCCACGTCCCCGCCTCCCTCGCCTCTGTCCGCCGCGGGGGCGTCCAGCGCGGCGTCCTTCGCGGCGCGCCGCGCGCGGCTCGCCGGGTCGGTTTCGTACTTGTCCGTCCCGCCCGGCACGGCTTTGTTCATGTCCCACAGCCTCACGACGCTGTCCGCGAACCCGCCTACGACGAGCGAGGCGTCCAGCGACGCGGACGCGCAGTTCAGAACCGCGTGCGCGTGCGTGAAGGTGTAAAAGGCGCACGACGGCAGTTTTCCCGGGCAAGGCCCGACCAAAGCGCGGTACCGCACGTCCTCCACCGCGTCGAGCGCCGCGTCGTGCGCGAGCGTCGGAATTGGAATTTCGCTTTTGACGATCGTGGGCAGGTCGCGGTCGTCATCGGCGTCGGGGTCTTCTTTTGTAACTGACTCGAGCTCAGGTGCTTTCTTGGTCCCACCTTTCTTGCCCGCCTTCGCCTTGTTGTCGTCGTCGTCTTTCCCGTTTTCTTTTTCCAACCGCAGCTTTTCATCATCGAACTCGTCCATCGCCCTGACCTCGATGGACGTTTCCAACAAACCCCACCGTCCGTGTTTCTTCGCGTTGAACACGTCAACCTTACTGGGCGGGCCCGTGCCCGTGATCGTGGCGCGCGCGGCGACCGCGGTTTCGTCCTCACCCGGAACCGGGTCGCCGTCCGTGACGCTGACGCTGATGTTTCCATTTAAAATTGCGAGCAGCGCCATCTGGTTCGCCACGTGCAGGTACTTTACGAGTAAATCAAACGTGTACGCGCACACGCGCACGGACATGCGGTTGTTTTTGAACTTCAAAGCCGTTGGGTCGCTCGAGAGGTGCGCGGGGGTCGCCAGGCCCGCGAGCGCGACGGTCTCGTCGTGGTGCAAAAGCGTGTGATCGGTGGCGAAACGTCGGTGGAACTCCCTGGTGAGCTCGGGGACGTCCGCGCTGACCAGCTCGAGGTGGCAGTACACGAACATCGGGTACAACACGCGAAGCAGCTCGGGCTGTGGTGTGGAGGGAACAAAAAGATGGGTCAGGGCATTGAACAAAAGAGGTGGGGAAGCGAGTGCGGTGTCGGATCGGTCGCGCATTTTAGGGTTGCTTGTTGTTTTTCGCGCGCTCCCGAATGATGGCGCGACGGTGGGAGGCGCACCTTGTACAGGTCCAGCGATTGGTGCGTCCACTCGCGAAGCAGACGATACCCCTCCATCAGCGACTCCGGATCGCTGTCTGTTTCGTTGTGGTACAGGATGTGGTCCGCGATGCTCGCGTCGGCGCCGAGGTGCGGTACGAGCGCCATCTGACTGACGCTGATGATTTTCGCCTCGGTTCGGAGCGCGCGCTCTGCGTCCGTGTACCCCCGCTTCTGAAGGTAACGTAACACGATACGATCCAGGGGCTTTTCCGACATCCTAGCAACGCCGAACGGCGCCCCTGCGTGCCGAGAGTGGCGACGCGAGGAGAAGGAGACGCCAGGCAAACGAAAACAAAAACCGGGAAAACCGCCACGAGCCGCGTCTTGTACGAAAAGCACAGCGATCCAAGCACAAAAATCGCGGCGGCCACACCCTCGCGCGGCGACGTTCGGCGAGCAAAGGCACATCCGCGATGCCGTTCCTTTCCAACATCGTGGTGTACACGGGCGGGTATTTGTTCCTGGTGTTCATCGCCGTGTGTTTGGCGACTGGTTTGTACTACCTCGCGGAGATGGTTGAGGAGTACACGCGGGTGACGAAGAAAGTGTTGGGGTGGTCCATCAAGATCTCCATCGGGTTACACGTGGCGCTGTGGGTGGTGGACCGGTTGCCGTTCGTGAACATCTTCCTTTCAATAACCGCGCAGTGCACGTACCACACGTTGCTTCGGAAGTTCCCGTTCATGGCGCTCACAAGTCCTGAGTTTCTGGGCTCAGTGGTGGCGCTCGTGGCGAACCACTTCATGTGGATGCGGCACTTCAGGAACGACACGATTGAGTTCAACAGCGTGGAGTACCTCCTGGGTTTTTTCCTGATGGTGGTCTGGATCGTGCCGTTCGGGTTCTTCATCTCGCTCGCGGCGAACGAAAGCGTGCTTCCCGGGGGAGGTCTGGCGGGCGCGGCGGGGAACTCAGGGAGCTTGGCCGGCGGCCAGATGCCGAGCGGCGGGTACGGCGGGATGATGGGCGGCGGCGGGTCGATCGATTATGGCGGCGGCGGCAAGCGAAAGCGCGCGAACGTGGTTTTGAAAACCCTCGACTTTTGCAAGGCGCAGTGGGAGCGGTTCGCCACGAAAAATGTCTTCCCAAACGGCATGCCCGCGGCGTCGTGGAAGGAAAGAAATCTGTGAGCGAATGATGGTCAATCGATGATGATGGTAAAAACGTCTTCGTCTTCGTCTTACACGGCGCGCCAAACGCTTCAGAGTTAATTAAACGACTCCACTCCCGCCACCAAAGTCGCTTTCCGCGCGTTGAGCCTTGAGTTGATTGCCTTGAGGACCTCCAGCGTGGCGCCTTTCGCAAAGTGTTCGCGCAGCGCGTTTTTCGCGCCAACCGCGGGGTCGCCAAACGGCGCGACGCCCGCGGCGTCGCTAAACGCCAAACCGCGCCGCTGCATTTCTTCCGCCTGCTCAAGCAACGGCGCGAGCTGTCGTGCCGCCGCGACCACCGCCGCCGCCGCGGTTTCCACACCCCGCTTCCCGCCCTTCACCCCGCCGAGCACCGCGTTTTCCTTCCCCAGCCTCAACTGCGTCACCACATGCGCATGGTCCGCCATCTCCACTTGCAACGCGTCGCACTGCGCGTCGCAGTGCGTGCGCATCGCGTTCGCGTGCGCCAGTCTCTTCCTCAACGCGCGAAGCTGGTCATCAAGCGCGCGCTCTTCTTCCACGGAGCACGACGGGAGGTTCTCCGCGAGGTCCTGCGCCTGCAACAGCTCCTTCGGGACGGCGAAGCACGTGGACGAGGCGTGTTCGGCGAACCGGCCGAAGTGCTCGTCTATCCGCTCCTGCGCCGCGCGGTACATCACATCCAAACCAGCCTTCAGCGCCGCCTCGGTTTCATCATCCTGGGGGAGCTCTTGTGTCAAGCACTCCTCGAACGAGTCGAATCCATCAGCAACGTACGTCTCCACCTGCGCGTGGGGTGGGGGAGGGATTTTGTCAGCAGCTGTCGCGGAAGGGGAACGTTTACATTCGCGCATTTCAAAACGGCGCGGGCGGGGGGGCGCGGGGACGGGAGCGCGCCCGATACGTACCACGTTGACCATATCGTCCATGATATCGCGACTGCGCGCGGGGTCGACCCCCATCTTGGGCTTGGGCGGTGCCATGGCCATCGCGCGCGAGCGGCGCTCGGACGAGTGATGATGCTTCCGCTTTGAACGACGATAAATTGGTTCGCGCCGCGACGGAACGCAACTAAAAAAAAAAGAAATCATTGCCAATTCATCAGATCTCAATTCATCCATCCATCATCCACCACGAAAACGACGTCATCCGCTTCCACCGGTTTATCCCCCACCCACGCGCACCACACAACCGCCCCCGAAATGAACACGAGCGCTATGACTCCGAACACGATGCTCCAGTTCTGGTGCGTTTTTTCCAAAATCAACCCTGAAAATGGAACCGCGATTAGCCCGGCTATCGTGGCGCACGTGTTCCCCGTGGCGAACACTAGGCCGGCGTGTTTGGGCGCCACGTCGAGGTGACTCACGCTGACTCCCGCTAAGGTCAGGGCGGACAGGGCGAGGCCGATGTCCACGGAGGCGGCGGCCCAGAAAATATTTCCCTCAGGCACGTGGCCGTCAACGCCTTGGCTGCCCAAGTACGCCGCGGCTAGCAAACAAACCGCCGGCCCCACCATCCCCACGGCTTGAAACGCTTTTCGGATTTGTAGTTTTGGAACCGCCTTTTCGCGCAGCAATTTATCTGCCCACAAACCGCTGCCCACCCCGACCGCGCCTTGAATGAAGTAAGGCAGCACCGTGAACGCGGGGAGGTCGGCCAGAGGCACACCGAGGGCTTCGTCGAAATACGTAGGGAGCCAGCTTAGCAAGCCGTACGATCCGTAGCTCTGCGCGAATTGCGCGATGCAAATCGCTCGCACTTCGTTTGTTTCCATCAAACCCAGCCACTCTTGTATCCAGCCGCTGCTTTTGAATTCAGCGGTGGATCGCGGAACCACTTTATTTTCAACCTTCCTTCCATGTTCATTATTTTTATTCGTATTTCCCGTCACCACTCCATCGCCAACCCCCTCGCCCGCCTCCCCAACATCACGCACCACTTGAAACTCCGCGGGTACCCACAGCGGGACCCACACGAGCGCGGCGGCTCCGAAGAAAAAAAAAGCGTTTTCCCACCCGCCCCCTGTCACGACTACGTACGGCGTCACCCCGAACGCGAACGCGGCTCCGGCGTACGACGCCGCTGTTACCGTCGCCACCGCGGTGGTCCGGTAGTCGGAAGGGACGTGGCGTGCGATGAGCGCGTGCACGGCGGGGAAGGCCACGCCTTCGCCCGCGCCGAGCGCCGCGCGAGCGACGACGAGCGGCACGGCGCCCGCCGCCGCCGCCGCCGGCGTGAGAAACGTCGCCAGCGACCACGCGACGACACCTATTAGTAACACGTTCTTCCCCCCCCATCTATCCGCAGCCCGGCCTCCCGCAATCTGGGTCAGGCCGTAGCCGTAGAAAAACGCAGAAAGCACGCCGCCTTCCGCGATTTTGTCCCACGAAAACTGTTTCGCCATCGGGATGATCGCGGTGCTGATGTTGCTTCGGTCGGCGTAGCAAATAAATATCGCCAGCGCGGCGAGCCCGGTTAAGGTTACCCAGTCATTCGACCCTTCGCCTTGAGTGCGGTCACCAGGGCGCGTCGACGAGACGGACGGCACGGGGGGGCGGTCATCGCGCGTAGCGTGCGTGACCCACCGGTGCTTTTTGGGAAACTTCGCGTTCGTTATAATAAGATTTCTTGCGTCGAACACAGAGCGACGGACGCGTGCATCCGGTTTCGCGTAAGCGCGAACGCGGCACACGGATAGGAGACGCGTGGAAGCACGCGATGCGCCTGTCGCCGTCGCGCCTACGGCGACGGGGAGCCCCACCACCGGCATGGTACCGTGGACTGATGAATAAAAAAAAATCCATCAACCCAAAAGAAAAAGCGTAGCCTCGGATCGACCAAAAAAACTGCGAAGGACTCGAATGTTCCCTTGACTCAAGAATGACGGTCTATATTGTACCCACTATTTAGATCGTCAATCCAGGAGTTATAATCCGCTACCGTGTATCGTGTCACTGAAAAAACACTTCAGGATCCGCGTTTAACCTGCCTGCACACGACGAGCGCGCCGACCCTCGTCAACCTTGTTGCGCGGTCGGATTACACAAGCCTTCCGTCACCATGTCGGACGTAGAGGCGGCTGCTTTCAGCAAGCCCGGGCAAAAGATCACCATTCAATACGGGGCAACGCCCGCGAATGTGGAGAAGGTAACACCCACCAAGCAAACCTGGGCCCGAAGCGCGGCGTACGTCATCGGATTCATCGTGATTGTCGTCGGTGCGACGTTGATGTACCGCCACTACGTTGATGTACCGCCATCGGTGAAGACCGCGGCGCCGGCGCCTCCTGTGTACACCGGGGGAGGGTACCCTCCCCACCCCCCCGCGACTGGAAACATCATGGAGGACATTGCAAACGGCGTGACGAACTTGCCTTTCGGGAACCCGACCCTGGAAGAGATGGAAAACAAGCGCATCAAGGTGGACACCGGGTTCGTGGACGAAAACGGAACACCCGTGTATGCGGACGGCGAAGGACACGTGGACGACCATAGCATGACGAAAGCGGACGAGCCCGTGCGTTGATTGGGCTTGTTTCGATTACCCAGAAATCTTCAACGAGAGCCGACTTCGGAATGAAAAAGAAAGCGTATACACATAGCAAGCACCATGCAGGTCCTAGGAGTTTTAAGTCACCCACAACACTCGAATACAACGAAAGTACACAATCGACATATACAACGAAACTATTGTCTCCCCACGAGCGACGGCATGAGCTTAGTTTCGTGGTACGGATCCAGCGGCGCGTCTCCGCAGTTCCCGTTGTCCACCTCGCACATCTCCCACAGCTTCACGCCGCACCCCTCCCAGAGGCTTTTCTCGATCCGCGGCAACTCACTCACGTCAGGCCACATCCCGTCCTTCGTAGCGAGCACCGCCCCGATGTACGCCTGCCCCGCGACTTTCGCCGCCCCGGCGTAGTAGTACAGCGACCATGAAAGGTCATCCGCCGCGTCCACGATTCGCCAGTACTCCAACGACGTCACGCCGTTGTCCATGAAGGAAAAGTAGAAAGTCCCCGGGACGTCGCCTCGCTTACACCGGTAGTCCGACCGGCGCCACACCTCGTCCCCGTCCAAAGTCTGGACCTTGAACACGGGGTTGTACCAGAAACTCCCCTTGGCCTTGCCCCTGTACCAGATCTGGTACTGACACGGGAAGTGGTCGTACGCCGGGTTTTGCCCGGCGACGGCGAGCCACGAATACGGCTTTTGCCCAGCCTCCGTGCCGTACCACCCCTGCATGATCCCCTCCGCGTCGTCGTGGGACAGCGGGTTGCCTCTCCACTCCGTCATGGGCATCACCTCAGGCAGCTCAGGTCGTATGGCGTCGTTTCCCAAACAGTTGTGGCTGTGTAACATACACCGCGCGAGGCGCTCAAACTCTTTGTTTTGGTAGCTCCGGATACACGTGTACGTGCACACCTGGTCGTTCAAGCCGCAGTCGTCGATGCAGTCTAAGGATTTGCCACAGTTCTCGTTGCCGTAACACGCGAACAGCTGTTTGTTGCAGTTGCTCGCGATGCACCACACGTTCTGGACGTTCAAGTCCTGGTTGATGTCAACCGCGGGAACGCGCACGCCGGCGGCGTCGATCAATAACAAATGTAAGAAAAGCAAATCAAGGTGGTTCTCGCGCTTGAACAGCGAAAACACCTGGTCCATGGTTCGCAAATCTTTCGATGCCTGCCCCCAAGGCACGAGCTTGGCTTCCATTTTGCGCATCTCAGTCAACGGCTGGAACGCGATTCGACTCTCGTTTTGTAACATTTCGCAACACCCGAGCGCGGCGCCGGTTGGGACGTTTGCGAAAACTTGTCGCAGCGACTTCGCGTTTGATTCATCCGTCACGCCCACGACGATGAACACATCCGCGTTTTCCGCCGCTTTCGCGATTTCGTCAACAGACGCGTCATGAGGCAACACCACCATTTCAAATGCCGGGTCCACCCAGGTCAAACGCAAGGCCATGTGGGACATGACCTCCGTCCAGTCTGGACCGCTGTTTTTTCCACCCCCGGGAAGCGCCTCTCTTGGCAAGCCAGGAGGATACGGCAGGAACGAAGCCGCGTCGCCACCAGGCACCACCGCGACGAGCCTGGCGGTCGTCGCAGTCATCAGCGCGGGGTTCAACTCCAGGGTTGGCGAGATCACCGCGCCAACTGCGCGGGGGGGGTCGGGGGCGCGCCGAGCTACGCCTCGAGACGAAACCGAACCGACGTGATGACGTCGGGTTGGTTTCACAGACGACGCTTGTCCGCGATGGTGTGTGCGCACCGACGCGACGGGACCCAGCGCCATGGGCGATGACATGTCTGGAGTCACCGACGAGACGGGAACGACTCGCGGGCGAAGACCGCCGAAGTGCCGCGGAACGTGCGCGAGTGGTTGTGACGTGTTTCAATATCGCGATCGCCTGCCTCTCGGTCGAGAGAAGCCGTTGCTGTGACCGACAAATGTTGAAAGTCGTGTCGGTCAGCTTGAAAGGTTGTACTCTTGAAAAATGTAGTCTTCACCGATCTCAGGATCTCTGTGCTTATCCGTGGCAGGCGGCGCTTTTCTCACCATCCGCTGTTGGTCGCGGCGGTGGCGCATAAAGGACAGGCGCGCTTGAGCGACGCCGTGACTGCGACTTACGTGGACACCGCCAACTAGGCGTGCGCGTCCGACTGAAGGTCTTGCCTCGTCCGCATCGACCCGCGTTCGTGCCAGTACAGAGCCAAGTAATCAAGCATGCTGGCTGTCGGAAGCCTCGTCACGGTGCGGCCGACGGTGGCGGCCGCGCGCCGCGGCCGCGCAGTTCGCGCGACGGCGTCCCTTTCGGGCGCGGTTCCCGGCGGTGGGATGCGTAAAAGACACAACGCCGTTCGCGGTGCGCGCGTCGTGGCCAAGGGAAAAAAGGAGGACGAAGCGCGCCGAGCGCTGATGGAGGGATTGGGATCCCGGTTCAGAGAAGACTCCCTGGCGCAGTTCGACGACAGCGGAGGCGGCGGATTTGGCGGCGGGATCAAGAAGTGGTTCGGCGGCGGTGGCGGCGGCGATAACGATAACTGGAAAGGCAAGCTACGCAAGATTGGTGGTTTCGGCATGTTCGTCCTGTTCCTCGCCGTCTTCGCGCTGTTCAAGCCCGTGACTGCGATTCTGGTGAACCTGGTGTATTTCTGTTTACGTCTGCCCACGGGCAGAGAACCGGGCAGCGAGCTTCTCGTGGCCGAGCCCGTGGTGAAAATCGCCGCGGACGCGGATATCATCGCCCGCTACGGCGCCGACGAGGATGAAGACGACGAGGACGACGAGGACGAGTGAACAATGAGTATGTCCATAGTCGTGTGATAAGCATCGCATCGTTTCTATTCTAAACCTACTTGGGCTGAACCGTTCCGGCACGCCACGGTTCGTTCCTGTTCCCTGTCCGAACAGAGGTGTAGGACTTTTGTGGCTTCAAAGCCGTTTTGCTTCAGCGTCGCAACCACGCGATCCGCCACGCGCCTGTGCCTGGCGAGTCTCCCGAGCTTCACGCCGGGACCGACGAACCAGGCGTTTGGCGCGAGTCTGCGCGGCGCGTCTGCGCCGTGACTCGGAGAATACTCCAAAGAAACTTGTTTAAGAATCGCCGCGATATCGTCGAAACACCTTCCCAGACGGAACACGCACAGTGACACAGAAGTGAAGTTTAGGGGCACGGAGGTGGGGTACTCCTCAAAATCAATATCCCACGTGTCTCCCGAGTCTCCGGAGCTTTTTTCGCGTCTCGGTCGCGCGACGACCACCGTTTTCGCGCCCGCGGTTTCGAAACACCACCGCTTCAGCGCGTTTTCAACCTCTTCGCCGTCGTCGGTGACGAGCAAAATCTTCCTTATATTTTTCATCTGAAAATCATCACCCAAGTGCGCGGGAAGGCGATGCATGCACTCCCCGAGGCTCGTCACGAGCGCGCGAGACGCGCGCGTCATTTGTTTGTCATCGGAAGTTGACTCAATTTTTTGACGCCACCCGTTTGGGTCCCACTCGTCGCGACGCAAAACGCACCACAACAACGCGTATTCGTCGTCCTCTTTCTCCGTGTCATCCGGATTTGAGAACCACTGCGTGACGTTCAAAGTGTGCGTGAATTGAGTGGGGTGCAGGTTGATTTCCGTGCTCGCGAACGCGGCCACGAGCGCGGGCTCGAGCGAGCGCGGGAACGCGCTGAGTCGCACTTTGATGGAAACTCGGTCGGAATCCAAAGAAGTCACCACTTGCGCGACGAGGCGCTCGAGCGTCATAGAGAGCCTCGCACCTGTTTCAGGTACAAGACAGGAATCAAACGGACAGAGCATACCGACGCATTGCGTGACAAATTTGTTGTCATCTCCAGCGGTGAGCGCATTGAGAATTTCGCAGGGATCGCCGCCGATCATACAAGCGGGGACCAAAGCGTTCCCAGTACTCTCCTTTGTTTCATTATTTTTGATAAATTTGTTGTCATCTCCAGGTACGGTGTTGAGACTTTCCCAGGGATCAGTGCCGACATTGGTTGTGTCCACGCGCGCGCGCTTTTCGGGCGGCGCGGAGGGGTCGTTTTGCGTTTTTTGTTTCTTCTCCCGTTGCGTAGCTTCGCCGTGAGGTCGTTGCGCTACGGTCGGTGTGACGGACGATACGTACGCGTCCGCGTCATGGTTACGGAAACAACGGCCTCGATGTTCCAGGAGGTACTCCGCCAGACGTTTGGACAGCGAGCCGTTTGCGGCGCCGCCGGCGGCGTTGACGTGCGCGACGACGCCTCGTATGGGCACACCGAAAGGAAGGATCTTACGCGCAGCGCGCGCTTGATCATTCCCACACACGTTTTTGATATCCGCCGCCGTGCCGGCAATCACTACTAGGTTATCAGGCGATACCCCGGCGTCGACGTAGCGACACACTTTGGCGTCTTCGAACCCACCGTTCCTCAACGCAAACGCGCGTCCCGTCTCTACGACCACGCGCGCCTTCCTCCCCAGTCGTCGCAACCTCGCCGCCCCCCCCGGAATGTTTGCCAGCACCCCGAGCGTCGGGGAGTGGTACCGTTCCAAAGTCAAGGCGGAAGTACCAGCGCGTTCCTTGGAGTACGCCACCAGGGCGAGCATTTTGGTAAATTCAGTCTCTCCAAAGCCGCCCCAACGACCCATCAGCCATTCTTTGCCAGAGTACTCGTCCCATTTAATTTGGGGGTGGCAGCACGGCGCGAGCGCCACGGCGCGCACACACGTTCCTCCCGTCAAGCACAAACGCAACGCCGCGTCCGTCGCGCCGGCACACAGGTGCTTCGCAACGACGACGGCTCCGTGTGTCTCCGTTTGCGTTTTGACGCGCGCGTCGGGGAGAAGATCGGAAAACAAACTTTTCGTCAAGTCCGCGACGACTCTTCGCGTTTTGTTATCCATCTCCGTGTCAGGGCTGCTGTGGTTCTTTACCTCAAGGACCTCCTCGCCATCCTCTTCATCCGCCTCGTGACTGTCGTGGTGTGGACGCGATGAAACCTCCCCGGCGCGCCGGCGGTCCACCGCCACGAGCGTGGCGCCTGTCAAGTTGGCCACCACTCTTCCCAGTAACGCGCGACCAGCCCCTAGCTCCAGGAGCACTCGTGGTTCGTTCTCGCCTCGCGCGCGCACCATGGGAGCGATAACCAGACCCGCCAGCGCCTCGAGTTGGGGCTGATGAAGATGTCTCTTTCCACTGGAGTACCAAGTCGTGTGTTTCTCAATGGATACGACTTCCTCGAACGCTTTCGCCGCGGCGGTGCCGTCTTCGTCCCCCGACCGGGCAAGGGGCAGCACGGAAGGCTTAGGGAGCGTCGCAGCGAGCGCCTCCAGCCTCGACGCGAATGCATCAGCATCTGCTGTCGCTGCGGATGCGACCTCCGCGGGCGGGACCGGCGCCATCCTCGCACCGCCGCGCCCCTTCAAATGGGACATTCCTTTCTGTTTAAGGACCCTTGGTGGTCATGGTCACGCGCGCGCTGTAACGAGCTTACGGGCCACGACCTGCGATGATGGGGCGCGTGAGTCGTTGCAGCGTGTTGCCGACCACGCACGAAACGAACACGAGACGGCGCGCGTTGATCTGGCAATCTGGTCACCGACCAAAACAATTATGCTGCCGGTCAAAGATGCCATGCTTGGTTTTGCTCTGATTTCACTCGGCGCACTCCACTCATCCACTACGTCGAAAGGTCTGATCTGTATTTACAAGTCACCACTACCGTCAAGCCCTTTTTACGTCGCTGCCGTCGATTTCACCGTTCCCGAGCCGGTCGCAGTCGTTCAAGCCGCAGCTCGTCACCTCGCCGAAACTCGCACTCGCACACGAGTGGTCGCCTCCAGAAGCGACGTCGAGGGGCGCGCACGTCGCGACCGAGGTGTCGCCCGCCGCCGAACACGTGGTTAACCCCGATACCGTGTATCCGGCGTCACAACCCGGTGCACACGACTCCCCCACGTTCAACGTGGTTTTGCCACCGCAGCTGTCGCTTCCGACGCCGGCGTTGCCGTTGACTGGGTTCGTGACCGCGCAATTCGCGCCAATCGCGACCGTGGAAACCGCGGTCGGGGTGTCTTTGTTTGTTGTGGTGCCGTCCCCGAGCTGGCCATGTTCGTTATTTCCCCAGCACCTCACTGACCCGTCTTTCAGTCCGGCGCACATGTGCCAGTCTCCAGAAGACAAGCTCGTCGCGGAGGTCAAGTCAAACGCCGCGACGGGGATTTTACTAAAATAGGCAACGACGGCGTTCCCAAGCGCGCCTTCGTAGTTGTTTCCCCAGCACATCACCCCGCCATCTTTGAGCAGGGCGCAGGTGTGGGATTCACCAGCACCTACGCTCGTGGCTGAGTTGATCTGAGGAACTATCGTTGGGGTGAGATGTGAGTGCCGATTGTTTGTATTGCTGTCCCCGAGCTGGTACATTTCGTTGTTCCCCCAGCACTTCACTCCACCGCTCCGCAGAACGGCGCAGGTGTGAGTGTCACCAGCACCAACGCTCGTCGCTGAATCGATACCAGAAACTGGAGTTGGGGTGAGTCTGTTTGTGTTGGTTCCGTCCCCGAGCTGGCCGTAATCGTTCATCCCCCAGCACATCACTCCACCGTTTGACAACAAGGCACACGTGTGTTGCTTTCCAAGAGTTAGGCTCGTCGCTGTAGTGATGCCGGAAACCGCCGTGGGAGTGGTGATTAAATTTTCACTTGAGCCGACACCGATCTGGCCGTTCGCGTTATACCCCCAACACGTTATCGTGCCGTCTGTAAGAAGGGCACAGGTGTGGTACGAATTAGCAGCCACGCTCGTCACATCGGAAATGTCGGGAACCGCGGTGGGGACATTAATGAGCCCAATATCCAACCCGAGCTGCTTTTGGGAGTTATCGCCCCAGCACATCACCGTACCGTTCGTCAGCGACGCACAAGTGTGGCATACTCCACAAGCCACGCTCGTCGCTGAGTCTATTTCGGACACCGCGGTTGCGTTGACTTTATCTACTTGGGAGTTGTCACCGAGCTGGCCAAAGCCGTTCTTCCCCCAGCACATCACCGATCCATCCTTTTCCACGCTACACGTATGGTAAGCTCCACTGCAAACCTTCCGTGCGCGCGCCACCGTCGCGCATACACAAAGAACCAAGACGAGTATCGCGTGTCGAAGCATCTTGCCGCAGGCGGGTGGCCGACCCTGGTGGTTGTGGCGGACGAACCCCTGAAAAAAGTCTGTGTCTACGCAGGGATGAGATGTGACCGTGGACGCGACGATCGCACACGTCGCGACGGTTCGGACACGTTTTCGTGCTACGCAACACTGTTAACCGCGTGTGAGTCGGGGATGCAAGCACGCCCACGGGCAGCGGTGTCGAAATCCCGGACGGGGGACGGACACGCGCGCGAGATCTATGGGGGAGAACGAAAACGCGTCGACAAGTGATGAAAAAATAAAAAGGAATCGAAAGGGCGAAACGGCGGCTACATAATTTTCAAAGCAAATTTTAAAAGAAATCGGATTCCAAAGGGTAGACTTTCAAGCAGCAATTATCCCTATCAAAAGTTTTTCGTCGCGAGCTGCAGAAAAAGAAAAAGGCAAAACGGAAAAAACTGATTGTTGTCAGCAGTACATTTGTTACAGCTGGAGTCTAAAGTCTAAGACTAGAGTGTCTTCTGAGTCACTCTTCCCACCTCTACTGTGCATGCACAGTCCCTCCCTAGTGAGTTCTGGCTAGACCTTCCACTTTCACTCTTGTTTGTGCGAGTCTCGGTGAACACGCACGTGTCAGCGCATATACACCGTGGAGGGCTCTGGTTTTGGTGCGTTGAGTAGCGTTTCTACTTTTAATAATGTCAAGAGAGCTTATTATACCACACTTTGGCAGACTCCTAGACTGTGACCACTCGACATTTGCCAAAAAATGCCCGTGCGACGTCCCTGAAAGCAACTCTTCCGTAACGCTGTACAAGTAGTATTTTGTGAATTTCCGTGTTTTCGAAAAAAAAAATGAGGGATCCAGTCCAGCAGTCCGCGTCATCGTCTTGATCCTCTTCCTGTTCGCAGGGTCAGGTCGACGCGCACAGCCCTGGCGCGACGTCTCGCTTTCTACACTCCCTGTCCTGCGCGAACGGGATGCATGCCGTCATGCATCGCGCCGCGGCTGGACCGGCCGCGGTCGTCCGTCGTCCAAGCGCTTCATTCAACACCACGCGCGCGGTGTCCGGGTGCCACCGTCAGGTCGACGCGACCGTGACCGCGCGCGTGGCGACGAAACGCGTGTTCAAACCCGCGGGCAATTCGCGTGCGTCGGTTTCCGTGCAAGCCGCACACCACGAGGCGATGCAGGCCATCTCAGACCTCGCCGCCGGTGGTATCGGTCTTCCCTGCACGGTACGCGCGTCGGGCACAGTTAACAAGACGACACGATCGTGAACGCGAATCGGGGCTTTCCTTTCTTTCCTTTCCGATCCACTTCCCCGACAAACCGTTTTCTCCCGAACCACTGAACCTAACCTTCGCACCCCACATCCCTTCCACAAACACAGATTCAAAACTGCGGCGACCAGATTTACCGAAGCACGTTGGATTTAGATTTACGCGGCGAAACCAAGGCGTTGTTCACCCCGATTGGGTTGTCCCTTTTGTTGTCCCTCGGTTTTTACCTCACGATAACGCCCGGCGTGCTCGGCGGGTTCGTGGATTACTACATCTTAAGACCGTTGCTCGGCCAGAAGCGCTACACCATAGACGACTTCGTCATCGGTTCTAAACTCGGCGAGGGCGGGTTCGGAGTGGTGTACAAAGCCACCGGCGCGGAGGACGGGAACGCGTACGTGCTGAAGCGGTGTAAGGATTACGGCGAGGCTGAGATTTGGACAAACAGCCGGCTGATGCGGGCGTGTCCTGACGCCATCGCGAGCTACTGCGGTGCCTTTTACGGCCCGAAAGAGGGCAAGAGTTCACCGAAGAGCGGAAGTATCTGGAAAAAAGCCAAGGATGCCGTTATCGGCAACGCCGACGACGACGAGGACGATCCACTTTGGCTGGTGTGGAAGTACGAGGGGAGCGAAACCCTGGCGCGGTTGATGGACGATAAAGACTTCCCGTACAACGTCGAGCCTTTTCTGTTCAAAAACAACGGGGGGGTCGCGATCGAGGTTGAGCCGCGGGGGGTGCGACGCAAGGCGGAGATCATACGGGTAATCTTCGCGCAAATCACGGCAAACCTCGCCGCCGCGCACGGGACGGGAATCATCCTGCGCGACGTGAAACCGGAAAACATGATTTTCGACCCAAACGCGGGACGGTTCAAGTTAATAGACCTGGGCGCCGCCGCCGATTTGAGGTTCGGGTTCAACTACCAGCCCAAGGAGTTCATTCTCGACCCGCGGTTTTCAGGGCCGGAGGAATACATCATGAGCACGCAGACCCCGGAGGCGCCGCCCACCCCGGTGGCGCTTGCGCTGTCGCCCATTTTGTGGCAACTCAACGTTCCCGACCGCTTCGACTCGTACAGCGCCGGCGTGACGCTTTTGCAAATGTGTTTGCCGTCGTTGAGGCCGGATAACAACCTGATTCAGTTCCGACGAACGCTGGAGGAAAACGGCGAATCCCTAACCGACTGGAGGAACAAGCTCCCGTCGCGGATGGGCAAGAAAGGAGGCCCCGACGCGGAGGGTTTCGAGGTCCTCGACCTGGACGACCGGGCGGGGTGGGAGTTGGTCAAGTCGCTCATGTCGAAGACGCGCGAGCGACGAAGTTCCGCGACGTCCGCGCGGTGGTCGCGGTTCGTGCAAGGCCGGAACCCGGTGGTCAGCGTGCTTGACTCTCTTTTCGGGGCTTCGCCTGATGAAGAGGATGCGAGTGGAGGGCTCTTGGCGTGGCTGGTGTTTCGAGTGGCGCGGAGTGGCACCAACCGGGAAGGCGGGTTCACGGAGGCGCAGCTTTCGCAGTTCGTGGAGGACGGCGAGATTGGAAAAACAGAAGACGCGAGTAAGTATTTGGGGTATGTCGCGAGCGAAACGCTGGCGAAGTACGGCGTGGATCGGCTTGCGCGGACGGTGGGGCCGGAACGCGCGGAAAAGAGCATCGGGAAGAAGCGCGCGGAAGCGAGCGTCGATGCAGACGACGCGCCGACCCGCGAACCCGGGTTCAATCCCTTCCGCGCGCTGAACGACGGGTTGCAAAAGCTGCGAGGGAAAAAGTGATTATAAATAAAAACACGAAAAAACGTGCGATACGATGTTTCCCTCGCGGCCTCCTGTCTCTTCTTACGAGTGAAGAGTGATACTTGTACATCATCACTTTTGTTTTTTTCTGTTCAATCTGCCCATCCTTTCGCGGGGTTTTCTGGGAAAACGAAGGTCTTTTTCGCAACGTCGCCTCAAACAAGGTTCGCGCGCGGACGTCACCATGAGTTGGCAATCCTACGTCGACGACCACTTGATCGGGACTGGGCATGTCACCCAGGGCGCGATTTGCGGCGTGGACGGCTCGCTTTGGGCCGCCTCCGCTGGATTCGACGTGCGTGCGCTTCCCGGACTCACCCGAACGTGGATGTGTTTCGTTTTTATTCGTTGAACCGAGATCTCACCTCCATCCCCAACACAACGCAGGTATCACCGGAAGAAGTTACGAAGATCGTGGCGGGCATGGACGACCCGGCGGGTCTGCAGGCGGGTGGCGTGCACGTGGGAGGACACAAGTTCATGTTCATCCAGTCCGATGACCGCATGGTTGCGGGAAAGAAGGTGCGTTGTTCTTTTCAGCCTGCGACAGATTACGTCTGCTCTCCAAACGCGTTCTGAGAGCTTAACTCGAACACACTCGAACGAAACGCTAAAAAAGGTCGCCTCTTCGCGACGCGCTGAAGGCATACCAGCGTCGCGAAAGGGTATCAAAACTCAATCAAAATCACAACAAAAACCACGCGCGCGTCGGGCTGACGCGTCACGTCATCCCCATTTTTCAATCAGGGCAACGTCGGATTATTCGCGTGCAAAGCGGCGACGTGCGTCGTGGTCGGCACGCACGACGAGAACATCCAAGGCGGTAACTGTAACACGTGCGTCGGGAACCTGGCGGACTACCTGCTGAACAACGGGATGTAGAGGTGTAGACGAGACGGAGAGACCAATATAAATACATCAAAAACAAGTTGTACACGAAGCGTCTCATCTCATCAGTCGTTTCTGGTGGTTGTACTTTATTATTCCCGAAAGCGAGTCGGCCGAAACGTGAAAAGAAGTCGCGCCGATCGGTCCCTCATCACACCCGCAGTCGCGAGGCGTCAGTGCGGTTGGTTCCGTGGACGAGCAGTCGTGAGGCGTCGTGGCGATGGGTAAAGCGAAACCCTCTTCCAGTGCCCCAAAGGAGATGGATGTGAACACGCTTCATCGTAAGCTGGAACCGATTTACGAGCTCATCGACGGGGGCAACGACAAAGCGGCGTTGAAAACCATCGATCGCGAGTTGCTCGGTAAGTTCCCGCAAATGCAAATCGGCCGGGTGTTGAAAGGCATCGTGCTTTCGCGTTTGGGAAAGGATGGCGAGGGGCTGGCGCTTTGCGAAGCCGTGCGTCATGAGGGGCCGGGGGATGACAACGTGTTGCACACGCTTTCTTTGTTTTACAAAAACACCGGCCGGAGAGAGGAATCGATCGCCATGTTCGAGCGGGCGAGCGACCGGGACCCGAAAAACGAACTACACCTCACGTCTCTTTTCCAAGCCTACGCCAGGGACCGGTCCTTCGTGAAACAGCAGGGGTGCGCGATGAAGCTGTACCGCGTGTCGGGTGACAAGAAACACATCATGTGGGCGGTGTGCGGGGCGTTGTTGCAAACGCGCGACGACGAGACGAGCGACAAACCCAACACCGACGCGACGAAAACTTCTTTGCTACAGCTCGCGAGCGTGATGTGCGCCAAGCTGGAAAAAGACGGGTCCATCGACGACCGCGAAGCGCTTGTGGTGTACGCCAGGGTTTTGCGAAACAGCGGCAAACAAACAAAGGCGCTTGAGCTGTTGGAAAGCGCGCTGGGCGAGCGGTGCGTGCCGATGGCGAGCGAGCGCAAACGCCTGTGCGCGCTTCAAGCCGCGGCGTGCGGCGGCGACGGTGCGATTGTTGGAGAAACACCGGGAGGCAAGTTTCGCGCGCGCGCGCTGAAACACTGGCGATCAGTTTTGGAAACCGCGCCAGATGACTGGGAAGCCATGTTGTGTGCGCTCGACATCGCGATGCCGGGCACGAACGCGTGCGTGACGAAAGCGACGTCGCCGCCGGCGGGGGGCGCGTTCATGAACTCCAACGCGCACAGAGTGGACGGCGCTTTGTTACTTGAACTGGACGAAAAACTGAACCATGCCCTGACCTTGGCGAACACGGCGGAGGAAGTCCTTCCAGAAGTACAAACACAGCTTAGCGACGGCCGGGCTTTGGTGGATTCGCTGCGTCGCGCGGCGGATACAAAGGGAGGCGCGAACTCGTCTGGGCGGGGACCGTACCTGTTGCCCGTGGAGTTGGCGTTCCGGGAAGCGCAACTTTTGGACGGTTCGTTCGCTGAGTTGGCGGATGCGGTTTTGGGTTACTGGCGCGAGTTCGGAGCGTGGACGAGCTGCGCGCGGGATCTCGCGCCGTACGCGGGTAGGATTCGCGACACACCTACGTCGGAAACGCACGCTTTCCTCGTTCGCGAGCTGAAACGAAACACAACAGAGACGGCTTTATGCTTGTTCGATACGGATGCGGACGAAACAACCAGGGCGAATCGGCGCATTCGCAGAACGGTGTCCGCGGAGTCGATTTTAAGCACCCTGGGTGTATACGGCGGGTCGTGGCGTGACGGAAGAGGTGTTGTTGATGAGTCGATGACTCAAGGTAAATGCGTCACCGACGTTCTGGGGTCGCGGAAAAACACGAGCAGCGCGGTTCGAGGTTTGTCGCGTCCGTCGCTCCGCGAAGACGTCGGTCTCCACGCGGCGCGGACGTTCGTATTGAAATACCGCCGCGCCCGAAACCTGGTCCCTGAAAACCACGACCCACGGGAACCAACACCAGGCGATACCTTCGCGCTGCTCGGAATACAAGCACTCGCCGCGGAAGCCTCGAGTCACGCGGCGAACAAAAGCGCGGACGCCAAGGCGACGACGGCGCTCCTCGCCGCCGCCGCGCTCGCCGAGGAGGCGCTGCTTTTGAGTCCCAACCACGCCGAGCTACGGATCGGTTTGGCGTCGGTGTATTTACTGCTCGGCGCCGCGACCGCGTCGAGCGACGCGCTGTCACCGCTGGATATAAAGAATATTCAAATGGACACCATGGCGCACCACGCGTTGCCCGCCGCGCTGGGCGGCGCCGCGCCAAACGTGGCGATTAGCGCGTGCCGTTTAGCGGACAGGCTTCGCGGCGACGCTTGGCGCGATATCGCGGAGGCGCAGGTCAAGGCGTACGAAAACGGCGTGTACACGAAAGCGCTGGAGTTTGTGGATTTTCACGCGCGCCTTCGAGACTCGCACTCGCTTATGAAATTCAGAGAAGTCAAAGCCGGGGTGGAGCTTCGCGAGTCGCTTTTGGCGGCGACCGAAGTCGATGCCAACAAATTTCCGCTTGAGATTTTTGAAACTTTGAGCGCCGCCGTGACGGAGGTGGGGCTTATTCCGAATGAACAGTGGGCCAATTCGTTCCGGTACAACGAGGACGTGACCCTGAACCCGACGTGGTGCGGCCCGTACCACGGCGCCGCGGGGTTGAGCGCGTGCGATTGGTGGGAAAGCCGCAGAGAGGCGGATGCGGACTCGACGGGTATTTTAAGTGAAAAAGCGAAAATGGGCGGAGTGCCTGTCGCTGGACCGCACGATTTGGGAATCGGCTTCGGCGTTTCCGTCGCGCATAGACATGGCTGGTCTTTGGCGCTGCACCGGAGAATCGTCGAGATGCACGCCTTGCGTGCCGCCGCGAAGATGGCGACGACGCCGACGGATGTCACTTTCGAAACGGAAATCGCCGGCGTCGTCGCGGCGATTGAAACGCTCGCCACGCGAGGCGACGGCGCGGGCGAAACCTGTGCGCGCGCGCTCGCGCCTGCTACCGAGGCTGCGGATATCGTGAGCGACGCTGGGTTGAGCGCGCTCGCGGGTTTGCTCGGACTTTGCAAATCCGAAACGAAAAAGGCAACCGACGCGTCCGTCGCCGCGCGTTCGCTCGAAACGTACGCTGATGCGTTTTCACAATATTGCAAACGAGCGTCGTTTGGTTTGACGGGTGACTCAATTGCCGAATTTTGTTTAGTGGAACGCGCAGCCGCGAGAGGTGCCATTCCCGCGGCGTTCCACGCCGCCGCGGAGGCGGGGGCGACGGCGACGATCACGCTACGCGCGTACGCCGCCGCCGCGAACGCGCGCGGCAAACTAAACGTGTCGGATGAAAATCGGTCTACACTTTCGTTATCGGTGAAGCGCGCGTGCGAAGTCGTGTCACTCGCGTTGCGCGAGCTGGCGGACGCGGCGAGTGCCACCGCCGTGAGCGAAGGCAAGGAAGCGGATTCCGTGGCGGAAACACTGGACGAATGGTTCCGAGACGGGGATTCAACCGAAAACGACGGGAAAGCGTTGCGGCGCGAATCGTGCGTCTTCGTCGCCAAGCGCGTGGTCGCGTCTCACCGCGTCACGCTCAACGCCATCAAGGCGCACTGCGAGAGTTTCGATACGCAATTAGCGTACATGTATGAATAGTATTAATTAAATCTACTTTGCGTTTTGATCGACTCCGCTCGCGGCGAATCCTTGCCCCGTGTTTGGATTGTTTTTATTATTTTTCATCTCAGTGGCGTCCCCGCCGCCGTCCCCGCCGTCCCCATCCCCATCCCCACCCCCTTCCCCGAGGAAATCAGCCTCCATCCGTTCCTTGGCTCTGTGTATTTTTGACTGCAAATAGAAGCTCCCGATTTTCTCGTTCGCCTCGAACATCTTCGCGTACCGCGCCATCACGTCTTCCAGCGAAGCATTGGCATCCACCCCGAGTATCGATCGCGCTTCTTCGATGGCCATGGTCTTCCTACCACCGAACACGGACGCGGCGCCGCCTTTCGCGGCTTCGTTCGCCACGCCGGAACGCTGCGCATCTGTGGGGACGAGAATAAGCAAAGGGTCAGGGACTGGTGCATGGTCGTGCTGGCGAAGACTCGAGATCGGCGTGTGGTTTCGGCGGAGTGGCGAAATGGTGGCATTGCGTTGAGACGGCAAAGAGGTGGGCACGCACTGACTAGGGCTTTCTGGTACGCCGCCGCTGCCGCCTTCAGAAGGACTTGCCCACCACTCACGATGAGGTTCGCGAGGATCCGCGACGCCATCTCGACGCGAGTTGTGGCGACGCGTCAAGCGTTGTGTCAGGGTTTGCCACGTTTTCACTCGGGATGCGAGAAAGCTGAGTGAACGAAGCGGAGTTCCGAGCGGCTGAACGATAAATGCGAAATTAAGCGCGGTTTGCCGCGCGTTCGTAGCACTCCAGCCTCGCGCAGACACGGCACGCGCGAGGCAAGCCTCCGGATGCGCGACCGGTCGGGAGAGATTTCTAGGGCGGGAGCGACTCCGAGTGCGCCTGCGGCGGTGGGTGCGTTTGCCGGGCTCGAACGCCGCGGCGAGATGAGCGAATTGCAGAAAACCGAATACGACGCGTTGAAGAAGCAGGTTAGGGTGGATACACAAGTTGGGGGCGCTCTGTTGAGTGCTGAAGAGGCTACCGCACAACTTGAGAAAGCCATCGGTGCGCGTTGGGCGAAATTGAGTGACGCGCAGAAGGAACGGCTGGTGGAGTCGGCGATGGCGGAGCAACGAAGGCTGACTGCGAACGATGACGCATCGATTGCGAAGAAAAAAGCCCCCACTCTTGATCCGCCCGAATCGGCGGTCGGCGCGAACGCACGACACGCACCGCCACACCCCGACGACGCTGAACAACCGAAACCTCCCAAACGCAAGCGAGGACGACCACCGAAAGAACAGAAAAATACCCAAGAGATTTCGGTGGCAAACACGGCTCAAAAAGCGCCAACCGCCGTGTACATCGCGAGCGGCGCGGCGCCGGCTTTGGCGCCCGAAATCGATCCGGGTTTGACTCTTCCCGGAGCGCAGCGCGTCCGCTTGACCGCGGCGGATGGAGTGGTGGCGTCATCCGTGCCCCCCGGGGGGGAGCAGCTCGTGGGGCACGCGGTGGAGGGCATAGTGGACGGCGAGTTCGCGCAGGGGTACTTCCTCACCGTGCGCATAAACGGGTGCTTGTTGCGGGGGATGGTGTGGGACGAACACGCGGGGGGGGGAGGGCCGGGTCAAAATTTCACGCTGGCGGGGAACGAACCGAAGGAATAGTACGAGGTGATACCGTTCCGGTTACCTCACCGTGCTATCTATTTTCAAAGGCTTTCTCACCGAGGTAGCGACCCGGCTGTGAACAATTTTTCGAACGCCTCGGCTCCGACTTTCCCGTCGGAATCCACATCCGCTTCGCGGAACACGTCCGCGACGATTTCGGGTGACACCCCGGGCACCGCTGTTTTAAACGCACGCAAGGTGTCTTCCATGGTTAAGTACCCGGCTTTTGTAACGTCGAACGCGCGGAACACGGAACGAGCGCGTTCACATCGCGCGAAGTGGGTTTCGCCGTTTGATGACTCGGACGCCAACCTTTCCTCCATGTATTTCCCGAAAACGTGCCAAGGCAAGCCTCGTATTTCCCCTACTTGGTCCCCATGCGAACACTGGTCAAACACGTGCCGGACCTCACGCTTGGAGGGTACGGACCCTGTTAATGACGCGAACGCACATTTTAAATCGTCGCGGTCCAGAAATCCTTTGGCGTTCGTGTCGTACATCGCGAAGCTTCGCGAGACGTGCGCGCGAATGTTGGCTTCCGAAGCACCCTTCGCGTTTAGTGTCTTTTTCGATTCGCCGAAACCAAACGAGGCCGGTGCGGCGTAGGTGGTCATCGCACGGCCAGATGGCGTCGTACGTGGTACTCGCCGACGTCGGCCTCGCCCGCGTCGCGATACACGCAGCCGGGCGCGATGAGCTGTGGCGAAGGCAACTCCTTGGTGGTGGCGCGCTTTCGCTTTTCGGGAAGTTCAAAAAATCTGTCGCTTTTATTTTAAGTCGACGATCTCGCGTCGGCACTTCCGAGGTCAACACTGTGGGGAGGCGCCGGGACACGATGCATGAGAACGAAACCGCCGTCGAGGCGTCGCCGTCTGTCGCGGACGTCCCGTCTTCCGGTGACGCCCCGCCGTCGCCCGTGGTCGCGGCTGCGGCGGATGGAAACGCGCATCGTGTCGGCCAGACGATTTCATCATCACATGCGTACTACGACGGAGATTCGGGAGTGCGATACACGGTGACTGATGCGATAGATGCGAGTGGCTTCGGCAAGTTTCAACTCATGATGTTGCTGTTCACTGGTTTGGCTTGGATGGGGGATGCGATGGAGATGATGCTGCTTTCGTTTTTAGGCCCGTCGGTGCGTTGCGAGTGGGGCGTGTCCCCATCAGAAGAGGGAAGGCTCACTTCGGTGGTGTTCGTGGGGATGCTGTTCGGCGCGCCAACTTGGGGCATGGTGGCGGACGCCAAGGGCAGGCGGTTCGCCTTTTTTTTAACCACGGTGATAACCTTCGTCGCCGGAGTCGTATCCGCGTTCTCACCGTCATTCACGTTTTTGCTACTCGCGCGAACCGTGGTGGGTTTCGGGCTGGGCGGCGTCCCCACCGCGTTTACGATGTTCATGGAGTTCTTGCCGTCCACAAACCGAGGAGCGTGGTTAGTGTTGATCAACGTCTTTTGGACGTTAGGCTCGATCGTGGAAGCGAGCCTAGCATGGGCCATACTCCCCAAATACAGCTGGCGAGTGCTGCTGCTCGCGAGCACGGCACCGCTCTTTTTGTTACTAACGTTGATGTGGCTCACGCCCGAGTCGCCGTATTACTCCGCCTCGAAGGGCGACGTCGCCGGGGCGAACAAAACGCTTATGCGCGTGAGCAAGGTGAATAAGCCAAGCGGTGGAGGAAATTTACCGGCAGGGACACTGCAACTTCTTGAAACGCAAAACGGGGTCACCATGAGTACTACGGGTGACCCAACTACCAGTGACACTACTACCAATGAATCCGACTCAACCACAAAAGCGACGCTTACCCGTTTCGTTTGCGTCCTCGCGAAACCGTTCAAGCGAATCGGGTTTTTGGTGAACACCGAAAACCGAAAACTCACTGCCATGTTGTGGTTTCTTTTCTTTGCCGTGGCGTTTCTGTACTACGGCGTCGTCTTGTTAACCACGGAAATACACGTCGACGGAGGGAACGGTTCTGGGGACCGAAATAGCCTGGACAGCGGAGGCGCGCGAGGAGGTGATGACAGTTTAAAATGTACGTCGCACGCGTCGCCGGATTTGCAAACGCAAGCGTACGTGGACATTTTCGTGTCGTCAATCGCCGAGCTACCCGGGTTGCTTTTCGCGGCACTTTGTTTGGATCGACTGGGGCGGCGACGAACGCTAGGCGTGGCGCTTGTGTTCGCCGCGGTGTGTTTCCTAATAATAACCGGCTACGAAACCACCCCGGTATGGACCGAAACCTCGTCATTAGCCACGTCGCGGTGTTTCATGATGACCGCGTTTACGGTGCTGTACGTCTACGCCCCGGAAACGCAAACCACGTGCGTTCGCGCGACGGCGTTGGGGCTGGGCAACGGATTCGCGCGCATCGGGGGGATACTCACCCCGCTCTTCGCCGTGCAGCTTGCGGGGAGCGGATACCTAGCAGGCGTAGCCTGGACCTTTGCCGTGCTCGCGGGGTGTACCGCGGCGGTAGCGTTTTACCTGCCGCTCGAAACAGCGGGGGCGAGTCTGGACGCGAAGCCGGGCGGGGACGGGTTGGAGATGACAGAGATGGGGAAGTCGTACGACCAACGCGACGACCAACGCTACGTATAATTCTACAGCCAAATTTGCTACATTCTTTCTATCTACCTTTGAAGATATAGTGTGTCTCGTCTTCGCTGTCCGATTCCAGACGAAATACCGGTTCGCGGAGCGAAGGTTTCTTCACTTGGGTCGGAGAGGACGACGGTGTCGATCGGTCGTTGCCAATGTGTTGCTCGGCGAAAAAAACATAACCGTCCGGTTTTCTCGCTTTTGTCGAAGCGGTTTCCGTTTCATTTTCCGACGCGTCGTACACATCGTTCTCCACAACCTCCACGCGGGTCCACTGCTCCGGAGAGTGTTTTGATACAACAACTCCTCTTATGTTCTGTGTTTCCCTCCCCTTGGCCCAGGCTTGCAGCCACAAGCGTTTGGCTTCTATCCTGGCTCGCCGGGCGCGGAACACGGATTGAATAGATACGCTCGCTTGTTCTCTTTTCGCGGTTTCTTTCGCTCGTCGTTCCGCTTGTTTCACATCCCTTTCGTAGCTTTTTACAGCCTCAGCTCTGTGGTGCGCTTTGGCACGCGTGGCGTTACCCCTGGCCAGTTTCTGAATCACCACGGCGGCGGCATATTCGGCTTTTCTAATCGCAACTCCTTTCGCATCTTCCTCGCGGTCGCGTTGTCGTTGCAACGCAGCCGCGCGCTCAGCCTTTTCGTTCGCCCTTCGCACACTCGCAGATGACGTCGCGTTCTCGAACCTTCGCTCGCGCTCGAACTCCTGCCTCGCCGCCATCGCGAGCAGGTCACCAACCACACCCACGAGCTGTTTCTTCGAAAGCTCCCGAAGCCTCGTCTCGTTGACGTGGCTCAAAAGCTCGATGCGCGCGCGGCACTCCTCCAGCGCTTCCAGCGTCTCCGGAGCAGCCATGGACCCACTGAAATGCGCGGTCTGGGCCATATCTCTGCTCGCCACGCGTGCACCCATGCTCTTTGCCGCGTCTCAATGGGACGACGGCGCGTCCGAGGAATGGAGCCGATTCCGCGGTTCCCCTTCTTTTCTTACTTACGTTTTTCGTTCCACTTCATTTAGTTCATTTGTGCTGAGCTTCCGAGACGTCAGCCATGTGTTCCTTCTTGTTCCAGCACCGCGCGCCACTTCGGGCCGCGCCCGCGATCTATCGCCTGTACGGCCTTCGTGCGGCGCCATGCGGCCCGCGCCAGATGCGGCGGTGGATTGTGATTCCCCCGGGGCGAAACGGACGCGCGTGGATTGGCCGAAAAATGTGAAGGGACCGTGCATCAGCGTTTTGATGCCGTGCCGCGACGCGATGCCTTGGCTTCCAGATTGCGTGTCCAGCGTTTTGGCGCAGGTTGGTTTGGAGGGGGACGGGGGCTTGGAGCTCATCGTGGTTGATGACGGTTCGGTTGACGGCTCTCTGGAGTGGCTGTTGCGGTGCGCTGAGGCGCTGGAGGAGAGGACCCACGCGGGCTTGGGAAACCAAACCACCGAAGCGCCGAGTTGCACGACACACGTCAAGTTTGCGTCAAAATCCGTCGGCCACGCTTTCCCCGCGGATCGTTTGGCGTGGGAACCTGACAAGCTCACTGCATTAACCGTAACGCAAGTCGTCGCGAACGCGAGGCCGGAAAATAAACTCAAGGTGCTCACCGTACACGCGTTCGGTCCATCCGGCCAAGGCCTGGCGCTGAATCGGGCGTTCCAAAACGCGACGGCGGCGTTGATCGGCGAGATGGAGAGCGACGACTTACGGCCGCCCGATTGCTTTTTCCAACTAAAAAACGCGTTACGAACACACGACACGTGGGACGGAGTAACGTCATCAGTGAAGTTAATAGGCTGGGACCGACCGGGTATGTCCCGGTGGATGGAGTGGCAAAACAGTTTGGCGACGCCGGAGCTGATGCGGAAAGGCCGATTTTTAGAAATTCCAGCCATGCGGGGCGCCGGGTTGTATCGACGTTTGGCCATGGAGAAAATGGCGACGACGCGAGACGACCAGGGTGGAGGCGCCCAAAATCCGTACCGCGACCTGTGGGAGGTTAGCGGCCGCGTACAGGACTGCGCGCATCTTGAAGATCCCGACTATAAATCAAAAAATCGAATCGCGGAACGGCCGAACGGGTGGTGGCCCGTGGACGCGGATTTCTGGCAGCGGTGGTTTGCGGAAAACTTAACCGCGGGAAAACTGAATAAACCTTTGTACTTTTGGCGGCAGTACCCCGCGCAGTCCACGCGCACGCACGACCGGTGTGGGCTGCACCGACTCCGGAAGTGCAAGGCGTATTTTCTGGTAAAGCCTGGAGGGCCTTGTTACGGGAAAGCAGTGCAGGTCTGGGGGACGGGGGATACGCTCGCGGCGTGGACGTTGGATTTGAGGGACGCGCTTGTGACGCGACTGAAAAGCACTCTGAAAATTGGAACCGAAATATCAAACGAGTTGGAGTCTGCAATCCGAAATTCGATTCAACCCATAGAGTATAAACCAGGCGCGCCTGTGAGTTGGGCGATGCTTAGGGCGGAGGATGCAAAGTCAATTAACGCGGTACTTGCGTTGAGTCAACGGCTTCCGGAAACGGCGGAGAATCATGGGTACGATCGCGAAAAATGCGACGTCCCGATTCGGCTCTTCTCGTTTGGCATGGAGAAGGCGAGACAAAAAGTGAAGAGCACGTTTGGCGGCGGGTTTGACGAACAAAGCGACCAATTTTGGTTCGTGGCGTGACCTCTTTTTTTTCGCGCCGTGGCGTGGCGTTGTGTGCGTTGTTTGTGTCGTGTTTGTTTCAAGCTTGATGTGTATTATACAATAACATTATATGTACCTTCGAAGGTATGATTCTGCTATCGTCCCGCCTCGCACCTTTTCATCTCCTCGCCGAACGAAAAATGATGAGGATCTTAAGTACGGGGGGTGCAGTACCCTGTGCAAGAGCAGCGAGATTTGGACAGAAGAGTAGTGTTTTGGGATCCCAATTGGGATTTCACTAAAAAAATTGGGGGCTGACGCACCCTTTGATACTTTGATTTCATGTCAGCATCACTCGCCGGGGCGCGATGGGTGCGTGCTTGTCGCGCACTCCCAAGGCTGATGACGAGTATGCGAGGGCGGCGAAGGTTACGCTGGGTTCGCGAGAGCTGGAAGAGATGGACTTGTTGACGCAGGGCAGCTTACGCCGCGCCTTTTCGCTTTTCCGACAAGCTGACACGGACCGCAACGGAAAGCTCGATTCCAACGAACTCGCGCGGATGTTCAAGCTGGAGGACGACGTGTACCTCGGCCGTCTGGTGGATATCATAGACTGTGACGGCAACGGCACGATCGACTTTCGCGAGTTCGTGGTGGGGCTCGCAGCGTTCGTGGTGTCCGGCTCGTTTGGAAGAGTGCGTTTCGCGTTCCGTTTGTTCGACTTGAACAACGACGGGCGGTTCAGTAAGTTTGAGTTGTTAAGCGCGATTCGCGCGAGCGAACAGCGGCAAGAGGCGCGAAGTGAGAAAAGCCGGAAAAACGCCGCCGCGTACTGGGGCGACCGGTCAACAGGGGAGCCGTTCGCCAAATACAAAGACATCATCCAGGACATGGACGCCAACGCGCCTGAGTCGATGACGTACGACGACTTCACGCGAATCGTAACGCGGTACCCCAAAATTTTCGCACCCGTGAATCAAGTGTGGCACGCGTTACGCAAGTACGCGGACCCCGCGGCGAAGGTAGTGCGGCAAATACGGGAAAGCGGGAACCTTGAGTTCTTCAAGGGCACGTTGCTTGAACCAGGAAGGACGGAGTTAATCTTCGCGCCCGAAAACACCACGAAACCGGCGAGAGCGCTGACGCCGCAAACGCGCCGCGAAACGCGCCAAGTTTCTCACGAAGTCACGCAAAGCGGCGACGCCAACCGTATGGGACGCTGGCTGGAAGACGCACGGGCGAGCGTGAGGCGGATATCGTCCGCGATGTCCGTCAGTCCGTCGTCTTCGCAAAAAAAAATGAGTAGAAAAGATGTCTACGCGTGGGATGGTGACGCGCTGTCTCCTTCCGAAACGCTCGCGGAGACGCGGCTGGACGAGGACACGAAGGCTTTGAGGGCGTCGTTTGGGCCAGGCCAACCCTCTGGCAAGAGCAGTTTGGACGAGCATGACGCGAGTGGTGACGTGACAATGAATGAAATTTGGGAGGCGCTGAGAGGGGCGCCAGATGCAAAAGCGCAAAACGCGCAGCGCCCCGAGGAGTACGCCGCGCGGCTGGACGTCGCCGCGGCTGCGAAGCGCCGCGCTGTGGCCGAGCGGTCCGGGACGAATGCGGCGCGCTTCAAAAGTGAGGCTGACCAGAGACGGCTCGCGACGGGCAATCGCGCGCCGGAGTGGATACGCGGTGAGGCGCCCGAGTCGCCGAAAGCGCGCCAAAGCGACGACAAACGAGGGCGGGTTGAAAACGACGCGCGACGCACACGCAGAGAGGGGGAAAACAGACACATCCATGAGGTGATCGCCGCGCACAAAGCCGCGAAGAGCTTAGTACGACGGCCGCGAAACGCAAATCCAAAAAGTACAAACACCGTCGCGAGCGAAGAGTCCTCGGCGACGCGCCGGTTTCACGCGCGCGTCGCCAAACACGTCGCCGCGGGGCCGCCGTCGGAAGTGGAACACCTGGGGCTGAGATAGGCGGATGTGGGAATGAGGTAGTTTAGAGTAGCCGGGGGGCATACACAGTGTACAAAAATTGGTCCCCTGAATAGTATTAATACAATGTACGTGTAGAGAGCGCGCCGCTTAGCGTTGAAATAAACAAGTCCGAGCGTCCGAAGCTCGAGGTGACAGTGGTAAATCTCAAATGGTACATCCGCGCAGACCCTCAGACCGGGGCGCGCAGGCTTCGGAGCCATGCGGCGCCCGACGCTGCGGGCGTCGGCGCTCGCGGTGGTTTCGCTGCTGGTGTGTTTCCCGGGGGTCGGGGGCTCACAGAGCGACGAAGCCGCTGCGGCGAGCGCGTCGGGAAAGGGTGCGGTACCCGGCGACACACTTCAAGCGCCAGATTGGTTTTCCGACGCGCTGAGGGACGATGAGTCACGTGTTCGTCGATGGCATGACGTGCATGTAGGTCTGGAGCAGGCAGAGAACCAGTTAGAGACGTGTCCTGCGAGTTGGAATCACTTTCCGGAGAGCAAACGACGGATCCTTCAAGTCAACGACACGACGACGTATTCGGGGTATAACTATCCCGGCTCGGAAGGCCCAGAGGACCGTGTGTACGTCTTGCCATCACGGATGCCTCCCCCCCCAGCACCTCCTCCAGCATCTCCTCCATCGCTATCGCTTCCGTCGGCACCGCCGTTGCCTCCGTTCCCCTCACCCATCTGGCCCGACCTGGTGGTTGAAGCGTTGGCGTTTCGAAACCCACCGTCGACGCTTGTTGATTTGGTTGTGGATTACTCAGGAGGAGGCGCGAAGTTTCGCGCGGTGGACCGGTATTACTTTTCAACAAATTCTTCCGCACTGGAGGTTACGGATTTCAATTTGTCATCAGTGCCCTTCGAAAGCATCAGGCACACGCAGATTACGGACGTGCCTGACACCACAGGTGAACTATTCGTCCGCCTCGCGGATGAACGCGGCGCGCCGGTTTCGGCAATCGCGGAAATACCAATCGCGACCGGTTCACACATGAGCTGGGGACCGGTAAGTATTTCCCATTTACCACATTCCGCCGACTGATTGCCCATACGATACTGACACTTTCTTTTATCTCTCAGGGCAACGCAATTCGAGTCCAAGTGCGCACGCTGTGGGAACTCGTGAGCGCGATGCGGGACACTTCCGTGACGGTCATCGAGCTGCGCCGACACATCGGTTTAATCGGACATCCGCTGCCCAGAATTGAGCGGGGAAGGGACTTGACCATCGTGGGAGTTTGCGACAACGAAGCGGGTGCCAAAAACGTGACTGCTTTGTATGACGCGTCGTCTAAGCGCCGTCGTCTCGCGCAAGTCAAACATGCGAGCGCCACAAAGAACGTATACACCGGTGCGCACGGTGACTTATTCGGCCCCGAGTCGGAAATGTTACTGCGTAAGCACATCGCGGAGATTTTAGGTGTTCAAGGAATTCTGAACGAAACGACGCCGTTTGTGTTGGACCCGATCGCGCTGTTTCCGGTGTATCAAAGCGACCTGTCGCCGTCGTCGGATGTGAGCACACGTTCAAACGATATTTTTCCGTACAAAAAAGGCACGCGGTTTCTCGTTCAACGTGGTGTTGAGTATTTCGCGCAAGGCACGGTGTATGCGTTCGGGGGCGATGCCTTTGGCGTCGGGCCTTTGGGCGGCGCCGCGATGTATGTCGCCGCGAATTGGGTCGACGTCCCGGTGGAGCACACGTTTCTCGTGAACAGTATGTATTGGGCCTTTCCCAAATCCCAACACTGTTCGGCCCGATTACTACGACTGTTTGGCCCGAATCCCACGACTGTCTGCTCACACAAGTTACGTACGTTGCGAAAGACTGACACTTTTTGGTTACAATCGCAGTTACAGACCCGGATACCGGCATCACGGGCGCGCAAAACGTGACGAACACGACTACCGTGCGCACGTACGTAGTCCCCCTCCACGACCGGTGCGTGATTGACGGTTTGGGCACAACGACGTTGTTCTCGGTTGGCAACGAAACGGCGGCGGCGTGTCGCTGGCCGCAGCCGAGACCTGCGCGGCGTCGACGCTCGTTCGGCGCCGCGAAGGCTTCCTTGGCCGACGTGTCGGTTCGCGGAAACGGAAACGGTCGTTCGAAACGGTGGTTCGATGACAGCGCTGGCGGTGATGCGGTGGATGATTTTTCCGACCACGGTTTCGTCGTCACCACCGCGACGGGCGGGTACTCGCCGTGGGGACGCTCGTCGGGTGGTGACGCAAACGAAACCGCGGAAAGCGATACAAACGAGTGCGGGCGATTAAACTTAAAAGGCTTGGTGTTGAGGGGCGGGTGGAGCGGTACCAAAAACGGCGTCGCTGTTTCCAACTTTGGAGGCGAGGTTTCAATAGCAGGGTGTGTCGTGGAAAGACACAGAACCGGGGTCGGTTCAGGCAGGGGCGGCGCCGTCGCGAATCGCGGAGGGAGCGTGGAAATTCTGAATTCGATTTTTCGCGAAAACATCGCGGCGCGAGGCTCTTCGGGATTGGAAAACGCGACCCGCGCGCTTACCGCGAAGGACCCGGGAAACAACCTGTTCCACTACCACTCCGGATCACTTCGTGTGGATGAAAACTCGCGGTTCGACGGGAAACCGTGGAGGGTCACCACGACGGAAGAAACAGGAAGGTAAGGGAGTACTCGTAACGTGCGGTGGTAGGTAGTAGGTAGGTGGTTTTATGGTTTTAAGTGACTCCTGATCTGTTATTTACGGTTTTCGTATGAAAGTAGTCTACTGGTATGAATATGTGTCACCTCCTCGTTCGTCTCATGACGCGTCGGCGTATCTCCAATCACCCCGTCTCGATCAATCCTGAATTCCGCACACCATGTTCGCCGGCAGCGCGACGTCTATTTTTTTCGGGTACGACAGCTGCAAGTTGTTCATGATTTCCACAAACTCAGCTTTCGTCCCACTCAACCTGTAGTTTAGCTTTTTCTCCTCGCCCACGGTGGAACTGCAGTGGCCTTTGTAGTCGTGCGCCGGGTACACCACGGTGTCGTCCGGGAGCGAAAAGATTTGAGAGCGTACGACGTCGTACAGCCCTTCCGACGAGCCTTCCTGGAAGTCCGTCCGCCCGCACCCCCGAATCAAAAGCGCGTCCCCGGTGAACACCTTGTTCTGGAACACGTACGTGACGCACCCGTTGGTGTGGCCTGGCGTTGCCCTTACTTCGATGGCCAGGTCGCCGAAGGTAACGCGGTCGCCGTGCGCGACTTTGACATCCGCGTCGGCGCCCGACGCGGCGGCGATGACGGACTTGACGTTTCCGAGCGTTCTTTTGATCAAGCCGCTTCCCGTGATGTGATCCGCGTGGCAGTGCGTGTTCAGAACGTAGGTCAAGTTCACGCCCAGCTCCTGGATGAGCCTCAAATCCCTCTCCACCATCTCCAGCACCGGGTCGATCAGCACGGCGTCGCCGCCGGGGCCGTCCGCGATGAGGTACGTATACGTGGACGAGCCGCTGTCGAAGAGCTGGCGGAAAATCGTGGGTTTCCGCGGCGCCAGCGCCGCCGCCACGCCTGCGCACAGCTCAGGTCGCGCGGTGAACTTCAGGGGAGGGTTCATTGAACCGGCGGCTTGCAGCGCGGATGCGGCGCCGAGCTTTTCGTTTCGCGCCTTGGCCAAGATCACGGGAAACCCAGCCCGCGTCGCGGTGCTGCACTGAATCACAAGAGGGCGAGCCGCGGTGGCCATGACGTGCAGGAGCGTATCCACCACCGCGGGGGTGAGTGAGGCGGGGGACATCACAGGGACGCACTCGAAGGGCAGGGAAGCGCCCTCCACCGCTTCCTTCGGGCACTTGGCGTGGCAATCGTCGTTCAGGTAGAGCCAAGATTTGGCGCCCGCGCCGAGACAGGCGGAGACTTGCTCGGGGGTCATATCGCCCGCGAGGACCAGGTCGTCTGCAGGATAGAAAACGGTTCCTTCGGGATAGCTCATGGTGCGTTCGTGGAAGCCTGATGTGGTGTGAGTAAATGGCGGGGCTGGTCAGACGGGCATTCGCGCCGAAAAACTGCCAGAAAGCGCTTTCCGAAAAGCAACAACGACGGCTTCGACCGGGCACGTGGAACGAGGTGTGCGTGTGGGAGAAACCGAAGCGGTGATGTCAGCCGTACGACGTACCTTTAGGTAGTGCTGGACGGTATTGGTATGTGCACTTGGTGCTCGGTGAAATGGGGCGGGTGTGCACCGGTCTCACGATACTCGAATTCTGGTTTGTCATGTGTGACACCAAAATCTGTCACAGCACACAAAAATCAGATGTCAGATCAGTGTAAAACGGCCTCCGTCAGCGCTGCAGGGTGCGTCAGGGGTGGAGACTGATAACTTGAGGCAGCAGACAGTTTTCCAAAAAAACGGTTTCGGACTACAGACTACAACGCACTCGCACTCGCACTCGTCTCACCGTTTCGTTCCCCACTTGCTATTTTCCCGATTCCCAAACGCCTTCTCCACGTCGACATCGAGGTCGAGTTGTCTTGGTACCGGCGCGGGCGACGGCGCGACTTTGGAGGACACACCTCCGCTTTTCTTTTTCGCGAAGCTCACTTCGGGTTTCTTCTTCGCGAAACTGGTTTCGGGAGACTTGAGAATTGGCGTCGCGGTTTTCGCGCCGCCTTGCCCTAAACTCTTCCCTCTCTTCTCCGGTTTCCGTAAAGAGTTCGCATTCTTAAACGCCATGAGCTCGTACCGGGCACTGGCGTTGGCAAGGATCGCGCCTGCGTTTGCGAAAATCAAAGCGATCAAACCCAACCCCACGGTCATCCATAAAATACCAAAACCCCTGGGATTACCCTCGGGACGGGGTGATGTCGCCGAGACCCACGGTGGCCTCTGAATGGAGTGGGAAATAATTCTGTCAATTTCACGTATCTCGCGGCTCGTTCGTGCAGTGTCCGCTGTGCGCGCATCGCGCACACCCGCTTTCGCCGAGACAGTCCGCATCATCCGTACAATCTGGTCCGAGAACGCCAGGGCAGCACTTTAACACGTCGCCGCACGCGTCCAGAGACGGAGACGGATGCCCGCCGCACCCGGTTTGTCCCGGGGACAGAATTGTCACCAAAGAGCAGGCGTGTTTCTCCGCGCAGCTGTTATCGTAGTGGCTGTCCCTGACCCCCGTGCACGGACAGTCGGTTCGCGCGTTTGGCCCGACCGGGTCGTCTGCGGTACCTTTTCCTTGTGTATAGCACGTCACCACCTGCACGAGCTCGCACTTTGAGGTGCACCCGAGCGCCACTTTTCTCGGCCCGCCGAACATGGCCTGCAAATCAGCCAGCGCGAGCTGTGACCCGGCCGCCGCGACCAGTGCGTCAGGCGTCCCTTCGCGTCGCGCCAAATCAAAAGTCGCGGCGTAGTACGACGCCTGGTCGAATCCGGGAACGGCACCAGAGGTGTCCGCCCAGGTGGCGCAAGTCCCGTGCTTCGGCCACTCGTGCGCGCCCAAGCCGTCGGAGTACCACGCGGGGGCGAGCTTTTCGTTCTCCGGCCCTTGGGGGAGAAGCGCCGCGTCGTACCGCCAAGACGAGCTCGCGTCCACTCCGCATAGCCAACTCGGCTCAGCGCAACTCTGAGGCCAGAAACAAGACGCGCTGGCACCGACGTTTACAGGCGGCTCCACCGCGGCGCGTCTCGGCGCTGCGTTTTTACTTCCGTTCGTCGCGTCGTGCTCCCCGCACGCGTCCACGGGTTTCGAAAACGACGGCCACAATCCGTGCAGCGTGAGCGACGGAGTCATGGCATCCGGCGCGCACTCTTTCTTGGCGCACGTCCTTTTCCCTCCCGAGCCGCAAAAACCGGGGTTTTAGGGTTTCCGCGCCGGCGTCGGGGCACTCCGCGTCGGGGTTCGGGTCGACCTGAGCATCGGGTCGGAGTGTTGTCACCGTCGTCCCCACTTCGTGGGAATGCGGCGTCCCCGCGGATGACTCCGAATCAGGTTGCACGGCGCTATTGGGGTTCGGGTCGACCTGAGCATCGGGTCGGAGTGTCTCCAGCAGCATCTCCGCGGAAGACTCCGAATCAGGTTGCACGGCGCTATCTGGGATCGGGTCGACCTGAGCATCGGGTCGGAGTGTTTCCACCGGCGTCATCCACACCGGCGTCTCCACGGAGGAGCCCGAATCAGGTCCCACGGCGCTATCCGGGTTCGGGTCAACCTGAGCACCAGGTCGGCGTATCTCGGCGTTCGGGTCGACTGGAGCATCGGGTCGGACTGCTGGAGATTCGGGTCGGACTGGAGCATCGGGTCGGACTGCTGGAGCATCGGGTCGGACTGCTGGAGCATCGGGTCGGACTGCAGCATCGGGTCGGACTGCAGCATCGGGTCGTGTCTCCTGCAGCGTCCCCGCGGATGAGCCCGAATCGAGTCGCACGGCGCTCGCGGCGGTCTGGAGACGTGATTTGTGTTTAGAAAGGAATGGAAACGGCGTGGGGACGTGGGAAGGGGAGATACACGGGGGGGAGGTCAGTCGCGCAGACCTATCTCGGCGGGTGAGGCGGACGTTGCGGTTCGAAAAAGATAAAAGAACAAAACCGCGTGCCATCGCGGCGAGGCGGACGCGGCGACGGGTCGAGGAGACGGGACAGAGCGACGCACCGCGAGCATTGCGAGCATTGCGAGCGTTGGGAGGCGCATCAGAGGGCGTGGTTTCGCCATGGCATGCGGTGCGCGGGGGGTTGTGGGCAAGGGGAGGGGAGATGACGAGAACTCTTTCTGTCCGCGCGAAAAACAAGATTGGCAACAACACCCGCGTGTGCTTGTGAATCGACCCACCACAAGCTCGTCATTCACCTCCTGGCGCGTTCGTACAGCTGGTAATAACTCAAGACCTTTCCTTAAAAAAACGCCGTCGACGCTCGACTGGCGCGACTCGGTAACACGCGCTACCCAAAACAAATTGACCGAGATGGCGTGCCGATGTGTTTAAAAGCCATGAACCCCACGTTTCTCGATGCCACGCTGGCCAACGGGTTCGTTTCGCCGTCGTTCCTGGATGAACTCGCGGCGAACTCCCCCCGAAAATAGGGGGGAGGGTTTTAGGGACAACATTCTTTTGTGAATTAAGTTAGAGAGCTTCACGACTACGAACCGAAACTACGAACCGACCGTCCTTGTTTACGAGATTTTCCGAATCAGCACGTACAGGCGGTTATCGATATCCACGTCCTGCAGGTTTTTGGGATCCGCCTTGAGTTGCATGAGCAGCCCGCCGAACGAGATGGTGACGATGGATTTGCGCATCCCGCCTTCGTTTTCGTCTTGCTTCTTGAAAACCTTCCCGTACATGACGTACTCGTACGAATCCGCGAGACTCTCCTTGCCGGTCTGGTCGTACGCGGGGTCCTCGGGGGTGCCGTCCAGGGACAACGTTGGCGCGAGCGCGAGGGTGAACTTCGTGCCAATCTGCGTTGCGTTAATTTAGCAGTGGATGTGTGAGTGAGTTTGGGGTGATGGGGAGAACGAATCGAGACGAATCGGGGCGTTTCGCTGCTGCTTTTCCCGCCCACCAGGGTTCACAACAACGTACCTCCAGCTTATAGATATCGATGTTAAGATCGATTTGCAGGTCCGATTCGAACGCGGACCTGCACCGGTACCGGCTCACGTGGTCGAACTTCTTGCCATCCGGATCCTGGTCCAGAATCTCGAAGATGTCCTCGTACGCAATCACCCCACCGGCGGCCATGGCACCCTTCTTGTCGATCTCTGTGCTCCTTTCAGATCTCGACCAACCGAGAGGGTGGGAGGCGAGGCGAAGGACGCGAAGGACGCGGCGAGGACAGTGAGGACACGGCCGGAGGGTGCGCCCGTGTTTAGAAAAACCCGGCGCGGAGTCGGCGGCGAAAATTCTAGGACGCATCGAGAACTCATTCTGTCCCCACTGCGACAACGTTTGGCGGCTTTTCGCCTCCCTTTCCCTTCCCTTCCCTTCGTTTCTTTTCGAAAGCGAAAGAAAACTTGTGCGTTTCTTAGCGATCTACTTGGCACTTCACGGCGCGTGTCCCACGAACCCGTCCGACACCCCACCTGTCACCATGGCGGAGGAAACCGAGACATTCGCCTTCCAGGCTGAGATCAACCAGCTGCTTTCGCTGATCATCAACGTACGTCACGACTCGCGCGCTTCCTGCCGCGCGTTTCCGGATGCGCGACAAGACGGCGACACGATCCAGCCGTCAACTCGGTCGGCACTGTCGGCGAACCTCCGGTGCCGGCTTTCCTGCCCTTCCCCACCGTAACTGACCTCCACGACCCCTTCAACCAACGCAGACTTTCTACTCCAACAAGGAAATCTTCCTTCGCGAGCTTATCAGGTACGTTTCTGCCTCGCCACGGCGCGATCGCCACGACGCGTCACGTCAATTTTGGCGCGGTAATTCGGCGCCGGCGCTCCGTTGTCGCACATCTTTTCCCGATCGCGCGCCCACGGATCTCGCGCCGTGAACGCGACTGACCTCACAAACCTCCCAAAAACCCACAGCAACTCTTCCGATGCGCTTGACAAGATCCGCTTCGAGGGCCTCACGGACAAGTCCAAGCTCGAGGGCCAGGTACGACCCGCACACCACACACGTTTCGCGAACCGACATCCTTCGCTTCGACACCTTTCCAAAACACACCACGACGAAAAAGACGTGACTTGTGAAAAGCCTCTCGGAAGACTCCTCCGAGAGAACGCCAACGCCGCAACCTTCTGACACCCTCCATCCTTTTCAAACTTCTTCCCCCTTGTACAGCCCGAACTGTTCATCCACGTCATCCCCGACAAGACCAACAACACCCTGACGATCATCGATTCCGGCATCGGCATGAGCAAGGCTGACCTGGTGAACAACCTCGGCACGATCGCGCGCTCCGGTACGAAATCCTTCATGGAAGCGCTCACCGCGGGCGCGGACATTTCCATGATTGGTCAGTTCGGCGTGGGTTTCTACTCCGCGTACCTCGTCGCGGAGCGGGTCACCGTGTTCACCAAGCACAACGACGACGAGCAGTACCGCTGGGAGTCCCAGGCCGGGGGTAGCTTCACGGTCACCAAGGACGCCGCGGAGCCCATGGGCCGCGGCACGAAGATGGTGCTCCACCTGAAGGACGACCAGCTCGAGTACCTGGAAGAACGACGCCTGAAGGATCTGGTGAAGAAGCACTCCGAGTTCATCTCGTACCCGATCTCGCTGTGGACGGAAAAGACCACGGAGAAGGAGGTTGACGACGACGACGACGAGGAAACCGCCGCGGGGGACGACGAGGAGGGCAAAATCACGGAGATCACGGATGAGGACGAAAAGAAGGAGAAGAAGACCAAAAAGATCAAGGAAGTTTCGCACGAGTGGGCTATTATGAACAAGCAAAAGCCGATTTGGATGCGCGCACCGGAGGAAATCTCCAAGGATGAGTACAGCGCGTTCTACAAGTCCCTCACCAACGACTGGGAAGAACAGCTTGCGGTGAAGCACTTCGCGGTTGAAGGGCAGCTCGAGTTCAAATCCGTGTTGTTTGTCCCCAAGCGCGCCGCGTTTGACATGTTCGACGGCAAGAAGAAAGCCAACAACATCAAGCTCTATGTGCGTCGCGTGTTCATCATGGACAACTGCGAGGACATCATCCCTGAGTACCTCTCCTTTGTCAGAGGCATCGTCGACTCCGAAGACCTTCCCCTGAACATCTCGCGCGAGATGCTGCAGCAAAACAAAATCCTCAAGGTGATCAAGAAGAACATCGTGAAGAAGTGCTTGGAGATGATGAACGAAATCGCGGAGAACAAGGATGACTACACCAAGTTCTACGAATCCTTCGGCAAGAACATCAAGCTCGGGATCCACGAGGATTCCCAAAACAGGGCCAAGCTCGCCGAGCTCCTCAGGTACCACTCCACCAAGTCGGGCGAAGAGATGACGTCGCTCAAGGATTACGTCACGCGCATGAAGGAGAACCAGAAGGACATCTACTACATCACCGGCGAATCCCGCAAGGCGGTGGAGAACTCGCCTTTCATCGAAAAGCTCAAGAAGCGCGGCCTCGAAGTGCTGTTCATGGTCGACCCCATCGACGAGTACGCTGTGCAGCAGCTCAAGGAGTACGACGGCAAGAAGCTGATGTGCTGCACCAAGGAAGGCCTGCAGCTCGAGGAAACCGAAGAGGAAAAGGCGAAGAAGGAAGAGGTCAAGTCGCAGTTCGAAGGCCTGTGCCGCCTCATGAAGGACATCCTCGGCGACAAGGTGGAGAAGGTCATCGTGTCCGACCGCGTCGTGGATTCACCGTGCGTGCTCGTCACGGGCGAGTACGGCTGGAGCGCGAACATGGAGCGCATCATGAAGGCGCAGGCGCTTCGGGATAGCAGCATGTCGGGCTACATGGCGTCCAAGAAAACGCTGGAGATCAACCCCGACAACGTCATCATGGGCGAGCTGCGCAAGCGCGCGGACGCGGACAAGAGCGACAAGACCGTGAAGGACCTCGTGCTCCTTCTCTTCGAGACCTCGCTGCTTACCTCCGGGTTCAACCTGGAGGAACCGAACACCTTCGGCGGGCGCATCCACCGCATGGTCAAGCTCGGGCTTTCCATCGAAGAGGACGTCGGCGGCGACGACGAGGACGACCTTCCTCCGCTTGAAGAGGACGTCGGGGACCAGTCCCGCATGGAGGAAGTCGATTAAGTCGCGCCTCGACGAACCCGCGCGTCGGCGAAAGAAACCCGGAGAGAGACGACGAGGAGAGCGAGCGAGACGCGGGGAAGATTGAAACACAAACGCTCACGGCGTCCACGTCGCTCCCCAGTCCCGAAACTTCCCCACAAGCGTGTTTTCGTCGAGTGCTTTTGGAGTTGGTATTTTCTTGAAACTCGCTTTCCAAACTCGTCAAAAACTCTTGCTCGAGCGGGGCATTGTTTGGGCAAAATGTCTTTTTGGGCGATGTTGAACGCGTAGCCTGACGGTGTGTGTTGCACGTTTTTGGAAAACGGGAAACGTTTTTCGTGGGTATCATAGAAAGGAACAACGACACGCGCGCCCCTGAGGCGCACGTTTCGAGACGTCACGATGGACGTCGAGACACCGAACGTCTCCGTGACGACGAACGATGAGCGCACGTCGCTCATCACGCCTCGCGCTCGAGTAACGAAGCCTGCCGCTTGGGTCTGGGCGGTAGTGATGGTTACCTGTTTGGCGGGTGTTATTTTCTTGGGCGTGTCCGGGAACTTGCACCAAAACATGGGCGTGTCCGGGAACCTCGAAGATGCGGCCGCAGTACACCGGGTGACTCCATCGGCCGCAGTACACCGGGTGACTCCATCCACCTCGGGGGGTGGAGAAGTGCATGGAACAGAGTAACAGAGACGGTTTCCAACGTCGTGCAGTTTGATTGGGAAGGCACAGCCAACAAATTTGAGAAAGCGATGAATGACGCCAAGGCGGACGCCACCAGCAAGGCGAACGAGATCGTCCAACTCAAACACCAGATCACCGACCTCACGGGCGTCATAAACGCCGTGAAGAACATGCACAAGCTTTCTGATTTGCAAAACAACGCGATTATCCCGCCCGATATCAAAAACGCGGTTTCAACGGTGGTGGACTCCATACACGGCGTGAAACGCGACTTCGTTGTTTACAGAAATAGGAACTACGACACAGCTCGTCGCCGACGCCGTGGTTGGATCTACTTTGTTAGTCGACGCCGTCACCAAGGCGCCTGATAAATTATTCACCGCCTTGCTGGACAAGGTGATTCCCACAAACGCGTATAACTTGGTCACCATGCTGAAGGTTCCTGATTTGAACGCCGCGAGCGCGGGCGACGCGGCCGCACTTGGAGCGAGCGCGCCCGCGATCCTTCACCCAGACAACACACAAGCGCTACGCCTTTTGATTCGTGAAGCGCTCGGTGTGGAGACTGAAAACGTTACCGAGGTTTACGGCCTCGAGTCCGTATCGGAACACCAAGCGCGTTTGGCAACCGAGATGGAAGCGGCGTTGGGGGGTGACAATGACCAAGGCTCGTGCTTCCCCATGGACATTCCCATCTTCGACGAGTATTTGTCCACAAAGGAGTACGAGATGCCGTGGCCGGAGAAGCTGGGGAACGACGTGCACGCCCCTGAAGCGTTTGAAATTCGTTTGCCAAAATTCACAGTCTCCACGTGTATCAAATCTGAGTTCCAGCTCCCGTTGCACGCGGGTGATGTTTTGGTGAAGGCATTCATAGACAGCTTCGCCGGTGTGATCCGCAACTGCATAAACGCAGGGTTCGACGCGGTGAACAAAGTGAAGCCCGAGCACATCAAAGCAGCTTCAGAAATGGCGCAGGCGAAACTCCAGTGTATTTCTGGCGTAGTAAACCACTTGAGTGGCTTGATGGATAAAGCGCAGGGGGTGTTCGGCAGACGGTTGTTGGAGCATGATTTAGAGAAGCTCGGGATGAATTCCGAGGATCGCCAAAAGATTGGTGAAAAACACGGTCGAGAGGGGTTCAACTCTGGTCAAGAGGGTTTCCATCAATCCAAGGGGTACACCGAAGAAGAGGTGATGAAGCTGTACTCGTGCGTCGCCGATGGCGTTCCCGGTGTCAAGGCTGCGGAAAGCACGCTGACGCGCTCGTCCAGCGCGTCGGCTCACCTCGGCGTCGCGCACGAAGACATCACCCCCGACGCGCTGCAAGATCCAGGCTCGAAGCTCAGTATGCACCTGCACCGCGTGCACGACGAGGCTCGCTGCGAAGTGGAGCAGGCTGCGGCTTTGCAACAGCAGTACCTCGCTCAGGTCGAGGAGACCATTTTGAACTCGGTGGGAATGTTGCAACACGTGTTTTCGCGAAGCGACTTTGGCGCGATTAACGCGGACGGTACCCCGGTGGATCATCTCGGGCACCGCGTCGCGGCTAACCTCGGGTTCGTGATGGGCGACGCTCAGGAAACATTTCGAAAAGCCTTGCAGGAGATGGACAAGGTCAATTTTGGCGTGACAATGACGCGCACTATGAGCTTCGAAGCCGGCGTGAAAGTGAGCAACGGTTTGTTCCGGCACGGTGACTTGATGGACATGATCGATCCCTCCGGGAAGATGAAAAGGGGTTTCGAAGCCATGACCGAGATTGGTATCCCGAGCGTTCCCATCGTCTCCGTGTTCGCCGGTATCGACATTGGGTACGAGCTGCCGTACTTTTTCCGCGCCGACGCCAAAGGTGAGTACGCGTTCAAGGTTGAGGTCGAGATCAAGGCATTCTTTGGCATCCTGGATGGCAAAGCGGGGTCGAAGATGTACAAGCCCGTGATCACGGTCAACAACGAAATAAGCGGCTCCGTCGCGGCGAGCTTACAAGTGGGCGCCATCGCTGACCTCCGAGAGTTCACCACCGGCATATGCGTGCTGTTTGTGTGCACCGGCCCTCGTCTGAGTGTTCGGCAGGATGTGTACGTTGGCTTTGATGTCCTCGCCGGCGCCGCGCTGAACAAGGATTGCGTCGAGGGCCCTACGCAGCTTGCGACGACGTTCACGGACTGGGACTACCACCAGGTGGACAAGGACCGCTGCCAGCTCAAAAAAGACGGGTCTTTCCTCTTCGGAGGGCACATGCAGATACCTCGTTTGGCAGTGAGTTTGGTGATGACCACGAGTCTGGGTGTTGATGGTGAGGGCGCGGATGCACCGTGGAAGGACTTCGAGATTGAGAAGATGATGTACGGCGAGGACGGCGACCCCTACGTGTTCCTGGGCGCGTTGTTCGACCCGATTTGTGAAGGCGGTTCATCAGCGGTTTTAACAACCTGCGAAGCGGAGGACGAAGAATCCGCGCTTGGCCTCGGCGGTTCTCCGCAATGCATCTCGGATTCCAAGATGCGCGTCGCGAAGAACATCCCCGCGCTACACGACACGAGCTTGGCCGGTGCATTCGGCGACTTTACAAAGGTCATTGGACCCGGTCCTGCGTTGCCCCCGGCGCCGCCGCTGCCGTCGCCGCCGCCACCGCTGCCGGGGTGCCCAAGAATCGTGACCGCAAAACGTATAGATACACCGCATCCATGGGGTATGAATCTCCAGTTCACGTGTGGTGAACAGGTTGTAGAGATTGGAAATAGTCTTAGTGGTGCGAGAACCGAAAAGAAGAGTGGTGCGATTCCTCTCGCGTCTGATGCCTGTCCGGCAACAGTCGATCGCAGTAATTGGTTAGGTGGCCATACGTACGGTGATAAGTTTGCAATTTCTGTTAGTGAATGTCAATGATGAAGTAACCAACTTTAAACGTTACAGTGGTACAAAATCGAACACGTGCAGGGTGACCCAGCCATTGTGCGTTTTGAAGGTGGTGCCTGTTCTCACATTTACAATATCACGCTTTGTGCCCAAATCCGAGTGCTGTCTCCTCCTACCAACACTTCCGTGCGCGCGGCACCGCGACGCGTATCGTCACCTTCGCGAGCGTTCGCACGTCTACGCGATAATGGCGGTCGCGGTCTCGCCCTCGTTCCGTGTCGCTTCAGTGCCTCGGGATCGGTCCAAGCGCGTTTCGCGATCGAACCGTGTCGTCAAACACGTCACCCTGGCCACGGCTCCGGATGGGGACACCGCGCCTCCCGGGTGCAGCCGCTACGAGGTCTGCATCAAGAAACCACTCGGGCTGGTGCTAGAGGAGGACAAGGCGGGCAAAATCTTCGTCGTGGAAATCATCGGTGCGCGTCCACAGGACGCTCTGCCTCTTACACACGCACCACATCTCGATGAGGCCAACTCTCGGCGTAAAAATAAACAAGATGACTGACACTCGTTACTTTCCCTTCCACGCACAGAGGACAGCAACGCAGCGAAGGCTGGTTTGATTTCCGTGGGTGACCAGCTTCTAGCGACCAGTGCGATGGTGTTCAACTCCACGGAGGAGTACGGCGGTGTGAGCGTGAGGAAAGGCGAAGAGACTATAATGTTTCAAGTCCTCGGTGAAGACTTTAAAACGGTGATGGCGGCGATTGGCACGGTGCCTTCGCAGCGGTTAGTGACGCTGAAATTTCAAAAGTGTATTTAATTAACGTAACCTTAACGCGGTGCGCGGCAACTGAGTCTTTCTGTTCAGTCTTACTGTTGTCGAAACGCGGGCGGAACGTAACTGTTGCTGCCGAACGTGGGAGGCGCCGCAAGCGGAGCCTCGGCGGCGGGCGCTTCGAATCCAGGCGGCGCGGTCGCTCCAAAACCAGGCGGAGCGCTTCCCGCGAATCCAGGCGGAGGACCCCATTGTTCGCCAGCGCGAGCCTTGCGCGAAGCAGGTTTCCGACCATTGGAATCTGTCTCATTAACAGCACCCGGAGCACTTCGCCAGTTCTCCTTACGCATTCCCGCGTTGCGATGCGCGGAAGCCTGCGCGGAAGCCGCGGCAGCCGCCGCGTGCGCCGCCGCCATTTGCGCCTGATTGGCAATACGCACCGCCTCCTCTTGCCCCTGAAGCGCCGCCGCGAGCTGACGCTGCATGTCAGCCATCTGTGCGCTTTGCGCCTCGAGGACTTGTTGCTGCTGGGAAGCGATTCCAGGAGACGACCAGTCCTGAAGAAATTGCCGGTCTTGCACCTGCTGCTGCTGCCGCGCGAGCATTTGTTGTTGCTGATGATGATGATGATGATACGCATGCACCTGCTTCTGTGTGAACGTCTGCGTGGGCTGCTGCGCGTACTGCTGCTCGCGCGCCGGCGCGGGTGCTTCGTACGGCGCCCGCGCGAACAGGGTATGCAGAATGCGCGCGGCGTTGGCGTCGTCTTCATCCAAAGTCTTGGGCAATACCAGCCCGTTCATGGACACAGTTTCATTCTCATCGCCCTCCCCGTCCTCCTCGCCCTTCCCCTTTTTCTTCTTCGGCTTGTTCGGCTTGTTCGCCTTCTCCGCTTTCCGCGCCTCCCGCTGCCGCCGCCGAAACTCCTCCACCACTTCCCTTTTCTCTTCCTTTTCAAGCACAGGCGCGGGCGCGGTGCCTTTGATTTTCCGCATGCGAGGCACCGCCGCGGTTATCGGCACGGGGTCGGAGTCGAACCCACTGGCGCTGGTAACAATAGCGCACCACGCGCGCGCGCCGGTGTCTTGGAAGGCGTGATAAAACGGAGCGGACACGGCGTACGAATCCATGTCAACCGCGTTTTCGTTCGCGGCGTCGTCCCCGTCCCTCGCGTCGTCGTTCCGTTCCTCGAATTTACGCAACACCGCGAACGCGGGATACACGGCTGTGGAGTTGGACGTTCCGCTCGACACGCGTTTCTTCGCCGCGCTCTTCGCAACGCCCGCGCCTTTTTCCACGCGCGACCATTCCTCCGGTCGCGGCGGGCGGTCTTCGGGTAACGGTTCCATCAAACGGCGCATGCGTTCCGCGAGCGCGGCGTCATTCCCAACACCGCCGCCTCCTCCACCTTTCTTGCTCTTCTTCTTCGAGGATGCGCCGCCTGGGGGTTTGGGAAGGGTTACGTGTTGGGTTAGGTATGGTCGGTAACGGCGAGTCGGGGAAGGGTTACGTGTTTGGTTAGGTATTGTCGGTAACGTCGCGTCCGACAACGCGATGCGATTACGTCAGATCCGACGACGCGATGCGATTACGCAGATTAACGACGTCGACGCCATTCTCGAGTCACCGCTGACAGTCGGTTCACGGAGATGACGAACACCGAGACCGCGTTCGAGCGCGAGCGTTTGTTTCGTGTATGGCGTGCACCCCGAACCATCACGTGCGCTTGGACGTTCGGTGAAAGAGCGGTCTTGCTCGGAGGGATGCCAGATCTCGGTTTTACCCACCTTGCGAAACGACTGGCGGCTGCACGGCGACCGGGCGACCGCGAGTTTTATCACCGCTGTTGTCGAGCTGGCTAAGCGCCGCAAACATGGACATCGCGACTGACGTGCACACGAGAGCTTTCGCCGCTGACGAGTCCGTGAACGCTCGAAGGCGCTCAAGAGATGCGCGGCGCTGCTTTGACCACGCGGAAGAAGGGAATGCGCTTTCGTTCTGTTCTTTTCGCAGAAGCAGTCGCCCGCCAGTCGCCAGTGAAAACTTTTCTCGAATGAGGCGAAATTTTGTCGCCTTCTTTTTTCACCTTGGCTTCGTCCGCCGCTCCAGAGCGCACACGCATCTGTTTGCGCCGCAGACGCTTGGGGATCCTGATATGAGTGCAGCGTCCATGTCAGCGTTTTTGGGCGCTACTGTGCATGCGGGAAGCCGCTTGCATGTCGTCGAGCGGCACCGACCCCCTTGAAAACTGAGCGTTTTCGGCGGTATGGGCAAATGACTGAGAATGGGCCGATGATGGATTATCTGGCACAAGCGAACGGCGCGGAACGACCTATTACATGTACATAATCGATGGAATACAAACGCCCGACTAGGAAATTTCCCACGTGCCCTCCGCCTCGAGCCCTATCGGCCTTCCTTTTTTCACCCAATGCGTGACGTCCCGCATCACGCATCCCAAACGAACGCGGTCGATGGGCTTACCTGTTTTTGTAAAAAGGGTGTGGAGTATTGGGTGGGAGCCGTGGAAAGTCAGTCGCGGCGGTACCAAGGGTATGATATGTGGCGGTACGGGTGGGTAACCACGTAGGAACGACGCGAAGGTCGTGGCAGTGCGGGTGTGAGGTACGACTTAATAACAGTTACCATAGTAACAGTTACCAGTACTATGTCAATTTACCACAGTACTATGTCTTGTGACACAGTATCCGTAAACAGTACTCGGACAATCCGGCAAAGTAATCCGAGTCTTGAAAACAAAAACAAAAAAACGTACCCAGAAACCCGTGCATCCCGGCGGCGCGGCACTCTTGAATCACGGAAGCCGCGACGTCCGCGGTGAGCGCGACGATTCGCGGCGCCGCGACCGCGACCGCCGGGGCTCGACCCTGAATGGCGTTTCCGTTACCGTTCGCCTCGCCCCCCGCTCCGACGATCGCGCGCGCCGCTTCCAACCCGTCCATCAAAGGCATCTGCAGATCCATCAACACCACGTCGAAGGGTTCGCCGTTCGCGGCGGCGGCGTGGAATTCAGAAACCGCCTTTTCCCCGTCGCTCGCCACAGTCACGAAGAAACCCATTGAGCGCAACATCATCGTCGCCACTTTCTGGTTCACCACGTTATCCTCCGCGAGTAAAACGCGGACGCGTTTTTTTAAATCCGGGTCCAGGTCGGCGATCTCCGTCGCGTCGTCGCGAGGTAAGGACAACGACAGGTTCACCCAAGACCGTCGGCGTTGACCCAGGGACCCGTATCCGTTGTGACAGGACGCGGGCGTTTGATCGAGCGCACCGCGGAAGCACGAATCCGTTCCAACGAATTCGGAACCCGCTGAATCCATCCGCCGAACGTGTATCGCGTCCCACCGTTCGTTCGCCGAGACGTTTGACTCGTCGCCGCTGTGCCGCAGCGCCAGATCCGCGACCCACCGCCGGAACTTCCCGTGCACCAACGGTTTAGGGCAAATGCGCGCCCCCGGGGTCAAACCGCCCTCTACGGCGTGGAAGGTCATGACCAGCACGTCGGGGGGAGACGACGTGGCGTCCGCCTTGGAACGTTCCAAAGCGGCGCTCAGGCTCCCGATGAACTCGTCACACGCGTCTAGAAACCGCGAACCCGCTTCGTGCGCGTTGGCGTGCGATTCCAGGCCCTGTCGCAAAGCGTCTCCCAGCGCTGCGCGCGGTATGAACTCGCGGTCCACGAGAAACGCGACGGGGTCGTCGTTCCCCTTTGGGTTTCGGCTTTTTTCCTCCACCAGCGCAGCAACCGCGGCGGCGGTTAGGAAATTCGCCTCCAGCCCCAAACTTTGGATGAAAGAATGCGCGGAAACGTGAAACGATTCGCACGTGGAGATGACGTCTATTCTGCGTCCGCGAAGACAACCGGAGGATGGCGCGAATTGACTTTCCACGCGTTTGCGTCCCTCGAATGATGCTTTTTTGCCGAGACACTGCGCCTCGCGCTCCGCTGCGTCGTCCGGTCTTCCAAGAGTAACGCAAAACGCGAACCGCGAGCCTTTTCCTCGTCCGTCGCTTGTAACCGTCATATCACCCCCCATCAACCGAACGATGCGCATGCTGATCGCCAGCCCGAGCCCGGTACCGCCTTCCTGTCGCGTGCGTTTTTTGTTCACCTGCTCGAACTCCGTGAACAGCAACGCGCGATCGCGTTCGGAAAGACCTATTCCGTTGTCGATGATCTCGAAGAGCAAACGCGTGGTGTTTTCCCGGGACCCGTCATCCACGTTTGGCGCGGCGCACGAATCTTCGGGAACGTCGTACTCTCCGTGTGACTCTGTGGCCTTTTTAGATTTCGTCAAACGCACGTCGTCGTCGTGACATTCCAAGTCGCTGGTTCGTCCTCTTTTCAAAGTAAAGCTAGCGTCGGCGCCGTATCCGTACAGCGCGTCTCCTAAAGTTTCACCGTCCAAAAGCGCGCGTACTCGTAGTACCACGCTCCCGTTGGTAGGCGTGAACTTCACGGCGTTGCTGATAAGGTTCGTCACGACCTGTCGCAAACGCGCCGCGTCTCCCACCAAAGTCCACGGCACCGAGTCGTCGATGGAGTACGTAAAAACCAGGGACTTGGCGTTCGCCTTGATGCCTTGCATCTCGAAACTCAAGTCAATGCAGTTCTCCAAAACGAAAGGTGCGACGTCCAGGGTTAGTTTGTCAGCCTCAAGCTTGGAAAAATCGAGCACGTCGTTGACAATCGAAAGCAGCGATTTGCCCGCTCGCGTGACCATGTCGATGAGCTCGATTTGATCGCCGCTGAAACCGGACGTGATGTCACCTAAAAGTTCGCTCCCGGCGATGATTGCGTTCAGGGGCGTGCGTATTTCGTGGCTCGTGTTGGCGAGAAAACTGGACTTTGCCGCCACCGCCGCGTCCGCCGCGGCTTTCGCGCGTATAAGCGCGCGTTTGGCTTCATGCGTCTCCGTTACGTCCCGCGCGTGCACCAAAGTCGCGGGGCACCCTATCGCGTCCATGGGGACGTTCGTGAACGAAAGCTCGATGCGCCGGCGGCTGTCCCGAAAATCCGCGTCAATCTCGAGCGTGGGTACCACCGCCACGCCGCGGTTCATCCACCGTTCCTCCCACTCCTCTTCCTCGTGGTCTTGCGCGCCGTCCGCACCGCGCGGGGCGTCCAGCGCGGTGGATTCGAACGAAGCTAGTGTTTGGAACGACGGATAACGAGCAAGATCAATCCTTGGTTGCGTGTCGTCGCAGCCCGTCAGCGCGTTTGCGCGTCGGACACGACGTCGAGACGCGTCATCCGCCAAAATTTTCGAAACGCGCTTGAGTTTCGCGAGCGTTTCGGGAGGTCCCGGAAACGCGGCGATCAAATCACACCCGACATCCGCTTCCGCCTGTATTCTGCCGGTATTCAACGAGCTCTCCGTGGCGGCTCTTCGAGAGAACCGCGAGCGTAGCATACGTTTCGCCGCGGTGTTGGCGAAAACAACGCGTTCCGTGGATCGACGAGGTTCCGTTTGCGTTTGCGTTTGCGTTTGCGTTTGCGTTTGCGTCGCGCCGTCGTCGTCGTTCGCGGGCGTGGAACGCGCGCCGTCCCCGTCCCTGTCCCCGAAAACGCCGACCAGGGAGTGTTCCAAAAGAAGCACACCCTCGCGCACGGTGTCCACCGCGGCGCCCAGCCACTTCTTGTAGGACGGCTTTTGCAGGTGGGAAGAAACGACCCGGGCGATGGCGCGAAGCCTCGCCGCGGCGGCTTCGTCGAAGAACGCAGGCGCGTCGTGTTTTTCATAATCGATGAGACAAATAGACCCAAACACGACGTCGTCCACCACCAGGGGCGCGCCCGCGTAGAACCGGATCTTCGGGCCATCCGTCACTAGCGGGTTGTCTTTGAACATCGCGTCCGTCGTCGCGTCCCGGACCACTAACACCTTTCGGTCGTCACACAGCATCGTCCACGCGCAGAAACTCTCTGCGCGGCCGGTGGCGTTTGCCTCGAAGTTGTGCTTCGCTTTGAACCACTGCCGGTGCTGATCCACCAGGGAAACGAGCGCCACGGGGACGTGGAAAATCTCCGCGCACATCACCATCAGCGCGTCCAGGGTCACGTCGGGTGCGGTGTCTAACACGAACTTCGAACGAAGCATCGCGAGCCGCGCGTCTTCGTCCACGGGCTGTGGACACAGAGGCAGACGAAAGGAGTTAAAATGCGAGTGCGGGGCGGAACGCGTGGGGATGGAACGCAGGGCGTCGGCATCGGCGGGAGAGTCGTGGGGAGGGGCACGGTCAGAAGGTGAGAACCATCAAAATGGAACGGGAGCGGATTCGGGGGGTGGAAGCCGCCCGTGCGCGCGATGCGTTGATGTGCGGTCCGACGCCCTTCGGGGGTGAATGAAAAGTTGGAGCATCCCGTGCGCGGGTAACGCGACACGCACCAAAGGCGCGCCGACGTATCGTCCGGCAGCGTCGAAGGGGTCGACCCCATAACCGCTTCGCCTGATGTCCTCGTCGGCGAGGATGATTCTCGAATCCGACATCGCTCTCCGGCCCCGCGGCCCTCGCTCGTGGAAGTGCGGGGCGGTACGACACAATCGCTTGGAAAAGCTTAACGAACTGACCAATTACTGACCATAAACGCCTTTCTGGACGATCGACGTAATCTTTAGAAGTTGGAACGGACGCAGCGAGGCCGCGCGTTTGACACCTGTTCTGACCGGAACGTGTTCATCGTCGTCATTCGTTGAGTTTCACGTCTACATACGAATTTTGCTTTCAACGTTCATATCTGCCTTCAACCTGCGCTCGCCGATTAATTCCAGCAGAAGCAAATGGAGTGTATCACAACACCCCGCGCTCGCGGGGTTGGGTGGGCCAAAATGCGACCTGCGCGTCCCCTTCCCGCGGACCAGACGTCCGTCCTGGATGCTGTGGGCGTGGAGATCGTGGCCATCGTCTCGCCGGTGTCGATATGCATGTTCTTGTGCGTTGTTCTCGTGCGTCTTCTCCGCGTGGATGGCGACGACGCAACTGCGAACATCCAGGGCGGCATCGCGAGCGCGGCGTACAACGAGGAGGCCGGCGATTCCACGGCCACGAAAGCCAGTGGTGCGCTGCTCAACTCACTCGTCTTCGTCGCGTTCATCACGTGCGCCACGTTCGGGATTTTTTTTCTGTTCAAGCACAACTGCACCAAGTTGATTTGGGGGTACTTGGGCTTTAGTGGGTTGTTGATTTTCGGCGTGTTAGGCGCTGTGATCGGGATGGAGGTGCTTCAAAAGTTAAACATCGCGCTTGATATGATCACCTTTACGTTATGGGTGTGGAACTTCTCCGTAGTCGGTGTGTTAGTGACGTTCTTCTGGCCAGCGCCGCTGGTGATGAAACAAGGGTACCTCATCACAATCGGCACGATCGTCGCGTTTTACTTCACGCGCATTCCCGAATGGACCACGTGGACGTTACTCGTCGCCATGGCGCTGTACGACGTCGTCGCGGTGCTCGCACCAGGCGGACCGCTGCGCGTTCTGGTGGAGCTCGCGCAGGAGCGCAACGAGGACATTCCAGCGCTGGTGTACGAAGCACGGCCAGTGACGCGGGAAACGCGGAGAGGAATGGGGGGAGGGATTTTGGAATCCGTCATGGCGAGCGCGAGCGTCGGCGGTATCGACCAATCGAAATCGACCGGCGGCGGCTCCTATGGAAGCCTAAATGTTGACATGCACGGTGTCGGGGTTGGGGGCGGTGAACATTCGCCTTTGATGCGGGAGAATATCGTGTCGGGAAACGAATCGTCAGGTCGCGCCGTGAACCCCGACTATCCTTTTTCCGACGAGCGCGCATTCGCGCTTCCCAACGCCATCAAGCTCGGCCTGGGCGATTTCATCTTCTACAGCGTCCTCGTGGGCCGCGCCGCGCTGTACACCTTGTTCACCTCGATCGCGTGTTACTTCGCGATTATCCAGGGTTTGATGGGGACGCTTTTGTTGTTGGGATTTGCGAAAAAAACGTTACCCGCGCTGCCGATATCAATCGCGCTCGGCGTGGTGACTTACGTCGCGTGTCGCTTCGCCCTGGAGCCGGTGGTGCAGCAAATGGCGACGAGAGGCTTGGTCTTTTAGGGTTTAGGTTTAGGGATTAATGTAGGGTTTAGGGAATAGAGTGTGTGATAAATACATCGTGTTCCAGGGAAACCGCGGGGGCGAAGAAAAACAAAAGAAAAAAAGCAGGTTGACGACGACACGCAAACTTTTGTACCTTCTTTCGGTACCTAACACACACTAATACACTGTATTGCCGCCGTCGTGCCTCCCCCCCCGCCGTCCTCCTCTCTGCACCCCCCACACCCCCGCGCCTATGTTCATTTCGATCTCGCTGGCGAACATCTTCCGCGACCGGATCTCCAACGCTGCCGCGAGCAACGTGGGGAACACGACCCCGCACCCAAAGCGAATGGCGTGCGAGTACCAGGACACGGTTCGGAAGCAGTGCATCGCGGTTGAGTACAGGGTCCAGCCCGCGATTCGCGAGTGTACCACCTCCCCAAGCGGCGGCCGCCATCCCGCGACTATCAAATTAACCACGAAAAAAGCGATGACCTGCTCCGCCAAAACGCCGCCGCCGTGCGTCAACACGCAGTCGTTGGCGTGCCGCGCTATGGCGCCCAAGTAAAGGGCCACGAAAAGAAGTTGCCACCAAATCGTGCTCGGGGGTGTGGTGTGCCCGGTTCTCGGGTTTTCGTGGAAGCCGTGTAACGAGCAGTGCGCGCACATCGCCATCAAACACACGTTTTCGGTGACGTGCACGAGCTGGCACACCAACGACAACGACGTGAACGTCAACGTCACGAACACCTCGTTTTCCTCCACGGTGACGTACCGCTTTACCATCGGCGCCGCCAGCCGGACAGTCGCGGAAGCCAGGCCGAACTTTAAAAACTGTGCAATCGTCGGGGCTTGCAAGTTGCCGTCGAAACGACGGAACTCGTGTTCGCACTCCACCCGCGCGGTCTCACGCACGGCATCGTCCCCATCCGCGAACGGATTGTCCAGCATGTAACTAGACACCGGATACGGCCCGACGTGGTTACTCCACGGCGTGTCCACCACCGCGTCCGGGGCATTCTCGAAGCGGCCGTCGCCGGCGGACCGAGGAGGGTCGTCGCCGGCTTGCCGGCCCCGGCGCCGCATGTAGGGACCGTCAAACCACCTGGGGCGCCGCCCAGTGTGTCCCGGTTGTTGAACAAACCTACGCTTGTAAAAGACGTTCTCACAAGTATTTTAGACATTTCTCTATTAATATCCACGTTTGGAAGGAAGTTCCTTCCATTCGTGAAGGCATTGTCGTGTCGTCTGCAACCTCGAAAAACGTTTCGCGCCGCCCGCTGCGTATGGGCTCCATCGTCAACACTGGTGCAAAAGCTCGAAACTGCAAAAGCACGAAAGCCACCAGCTCCACTGCCTCTCTCGTACTGGGTCAGAACATCGTTATCTTAGGAAGACCTGATGGTAAAGATTGCTCGCCATGGTGCGTAGAACATGCTCACGTCATAAAAACGTAGCACTTGACGTCAAGGTTTGGGAGTCGATGGTCGACGACCTGGGTGGCAAATGGGGCTTTTGCAGTTTCGAGCTTTTGCATTTTTTTGCTCGATATTTTTCACCTCGTCCAAAAGACAGTTTCTGAAAGAACATCCCTCATGGTGCTGCAAGCGCATGACACGTCGGATCCTTGCAAGAAAGTGACATGTTTTGACAGTGGATATCACTGTTTTACATCACAAGGAACACTTCCTTCCGTGAAGTCGTCCTACGATGTCCATTTTCTGAGCCAGTATGAGCGTGTTAACATCTGTTGGCTTTTGTACTGGCTTTTGCAGTTTTGACGTTGTGCACTCTGACGATGTCCCCATTTGGAGCCCCACATCAAGGCCGGCGAGCGCGCTCTGCAGACATGGTGTAATTACCGGCCACACCTGGGGTTTTTCCAGGTGCGAAGTCGCGCGCAGCTCGGTATGAGAGTCACGCGTGGTTGCTTCTGCTTGAACCAGTCTGACTTCGGAAGGACTGGGGAGCTTGACAGGGTCGAGGTTGAAAGGTCTTGTGCATATCGAAATCTGGTCAAAACACATATTTCAAAGGTATTTTGACCGTTCCCAAATGTGCACGTTCCTAAATGTGCACGTGCGTAACTCCATTGATTGCCAATACTCCTTTCGGAGCTGTCATTTCAGAAGGAAGATTTCCTCGGCTGACTCACCTCTCGCGCCACTGCCGCTCGCGCCCGAGACTGGCGCCATGGCGCCCTCAGGCACTTTCGAAGATACGCCAGCCTGGGAGGCTGGCCTGCGCGTGCACGAGGCGGAAAACAAGTGGTTGCTTCGCGAGACTCTCGCCATGTTGTCGGCCTCAAAAAACTACGCAAAGTCTTTAGAGGGGCGCCCGAATGCGTTTGACTTGGGGGTGGACAGCCTCGGGGGCGTGCTCGGCGCTTTGACCAGCGCCGGTGCGGGTGCGCCTGGGTCCGCGTCAGCGGAGGCGAACTTCGCGGCTGCTTTGGAAAGAGTCGGACACCATGCGACGACACTGGATGACGAAGAGATGAGCGCGCCAATGGCCGCCTCGATTGGTGCGCCTTTACTCACCCCCATTGCGGATACCCTGCGCGCTGTGGGTATGCTTCGCGAGTCACTCGGTAGGCGCGTGCACCGTGCGTTGGTGGGAAACCTCCAAGCGTTCATAGATGAAGACCTGGGTTCCGTAGCGACCATGCGCACGCGGTACGAAGTGGAAAACAACAAGTGCGACGCCGCGCGCCGGCGGTTCCTGGCGTGCGCGAATTCTCGTCCTTCCGCGCAGGCCACGGCGGCAAAGGAGTTGGCCAGTGCGAAGGAGTCGCTTGAAGTGGCTCGCGCGCGAGTCAGTCTAGCACAAGTCGCGCTGGAAGGGCGACGGAGGTACGTGCTTCTGGAATCCGCTCGTCAAACCACGAGTGAGCTCACTCGTTTTTTCGCAGAAGCAAGCGCCGCGATGTCCGGCATCGAAACCGAGCTTCGGGACATGGAGGAATACGAGATGGCATCCAGAGCGCAGGCGGAGATGAAGATGGAAATCGCCGCACGAAGTATGCAGCAGGCTTTCGACGGTCTGGCGGATGGATCTGGAGGCGGGGACGCCGCGGACGGCGGCGACGCGAACGCGATTGACGACGAGTGGGACCAAGTGAACGGAGACTCGGCGACGCCGTCCGTGTCCGTTGGTGAGCCTGCGACGAGAAACGCGCCGGTTGGCATGAACTCGGGGCGATCCGCGGATCTTTCAATCAGGCAGTCCCTCGCGAATGGCGTGGAAGCGTTGAGGACGCTCGGGGACGGCGCGGGGTCGCTCGGCGTGGGCGTCATACGAAAAGGGTATCTCACCGAGAGAAACCCGGGAAAGTTCGGGGGATGGACGCGAAGGTATTTCGTGCTGGACGGCGCCGGTCGATTCTTCGTGCACGGACGGGGCCACACAAAGAAAACGGCGAGGAAGGTGAATACAACTTCTTCTGGGACGGAGAGTACGTCCGCCGGCGAGGCGGAAAAACAAAACTCGCTGCGTCGTATCGGAGCGGGTATAGGCGCTGCTTTTTCGTCCGTCACTCGAGCCGCGGTTCCCGACCCCCCGGGTCGTTTCGGGTACGGCAGCGCCCCACTGGAAGCTACTGATGATGCTGTGTTATGTACGGACTTGACCGTGTCATGTGTCAAGCCGGGTGCCGATCCGAACGACCGCTCCGATCGCGGGTACTGTTTCCGCGTCGTTTCCCCCGCCGGGTCGCTCACGCTGCAAGCCGAGTCGCAGCGCGAGGCAAACGAGTGGGTTAGCGATCTGCAAGGCGTCATCGCCGAACTGATAGCCATGGGACCGAGAAACCCAAGCTTCCCGCACCGAAAAAACGCCACCAGTGATGGTTCAAAGAATCGCGAAACCGACGCGACATCCGAAACCGTCACGAGTTTGGAGATTCGGCAAGCGCTGGGCGGCGTCGCCGGGAACAACGAGTGCGCGGATTGCGGCGCAAAGGATCCGGACTGGGCGAGTTTGAATTTGTGCGTGGTGGTGTGTCAGCGCTGCGCTGGTGCGCACAGACACTTGGGTGCGCACGTTTCCAAAGTTCGGTCGTTGTCCCTGGATTTAGACGCCTGGACGCCTTCCATAATCGCTCTGCTCGCGCAAACGGGAAACGGCGTCGCGAACGATTTTTGGGAAGCGTCCAGGCGCGTCGGTACCGTCGCGCCGAAAGTTTTGCGACTCGAAGCCGCGATCAAGGAAGGCAAGGACACGCGAGGTTTGTCGGGAAAGGAACCTGAACACCCCCCGCCCGTGGCGTTCGATTCAGTGTCATCAGAAGAGGTTTTGGCGGCGGTGACGCGCAAGTATAAAAACAGAACCTTCGTCAAGCGCGCGACGATCGCGACGCCGACGTTTGTGGAAGCCGCGTTTGCGCTGGATGTCGCGAAGGCGCTGGAACGTGTCGTCCGGTCAAGTCAAGACGTACTGGATGCTGATGCTACCAAAAAGGAACTGAAGGACGGGCTACGGGAAGCAGTCAGCAGAGGAGAACAGGCGGCGCCGCTAGTAGCGCTGATGCTCATGCACGGCGCTAGCGTGGCGAACGATGTGGGCGACGGAGCCGGCGGCGACGGGGACGATGGGGGCGGAGGTGGGGGCGGGGGCGAGACCGTTCTAAGGTTAGACGTGGCATGTGTAGCGCAAAAGGCTGGGTGTCCGGTGGATGGAAACGTTTTTGCGCTGCTTAGAGCAGCCGCGGAGACGCAGGGCGTGCCGTTTTAACGAAATTTCCTCATTTTCCACAATAAAAACCGAGATTCCCCGAAAGCTCACTTCTCGATGTCCGCCTTCGCGGCGGTCCGGGTGGCGCCCGCACCCGTACGGCGCCATGTGTGTTCCTCCCCACGTGCAAACGTGCGACGTGTGGCGGCGAGCGCGGCGTCAGTCCCGGCGTCGGGAGCGGAGCTCCTTAGCCGGATGGACATCGAATCTCCCGGTTGGAGCGGTGGGTACGGTACCGGAGGGAAAATTTGGTCTTCATCGCGCGTGTTGTGCGACTTCCTCGTGGACGTCGCCACTGGACTCGAGGACTGCGGTGGTTTCGAGCTTCGCGGTGCGCGTGTGGTGGAGCTTGGCTCGGGAACAGGCGTGGTGGGTATCGCGTGCGCCGCCCTCGGTGCAGGGCAGGTCGTACTAACAGATGGCGGGTCGAAATCGTTGCTCAAGCTCGCGGAGGAAAACGCGGCGAGGAACGTGCGCGCAAAGACAATCGACCCTGACACGACCACCATGCGCGTGTGCGGGTACAAATGGGGATCGCGGCTGCCGGAGAAACTGACGAAAAACGCACCGTTCGACTTGATAATAGGAAGCGACTGCACGTATGCAGTGGGGGGGCACGGCGGTTTGTGCGACGCCATTTTGGATTTGGCAAAGTGCGCCGGCAACGCCGATACAAACGAAAAAAGGGAACCGACCGTGATCCTCGCGCACCAGCACAGAACGCTCGCGGCGGCTCTGGCCGGCAGAGGCAGCTCTGGGTGGGGCCGGGACCCAAACCTTGAGATGTTCATCGAAACCGCGAACAAACGAGGGCTGCGGGTTGAGGAAATCCGGCTCGTGAAATTAGCCTGGCACGGCTTGCGAAACATAAGCGTGCTGCGCGTCGCGCGGTGGGCGGCGGAAACAATAAGCTGGGAACGGCCAGGCTGATCATCCACGATTCACATGAAGTGCGCGTAGTCATACCCGTTAGTAGAAGTGTGTGCAGTCATGATTAGTCATACAACTATTAGTTTTCTATCCCACCGCTGTATTCGGATCTCTCAGTACGAGTACTACTCTCCCGCATCGTCGCCGCGCAGCGTAAAGTCCACCGCCTTTCCCGCGCGCAGGTCGAAAACCTCCAGCGCGGCGCCGGCCCCCCCCCCGGCGTGTTTCGCCGCCACCGCGGTTCGCACATCGTCCAGTGAGACGAACAGCGAGGACGCAGGTGGAGGTCTGGTTGTCTCCAAACTCATTGCTCGAGCGGAGTTTGAAAAGGTTTCCATCCGCGCAACCGCGGAGACGCGCGCGTCCCGAATTTCCTCCGTCACGCCTGCGCCCAACCCGGCGGTGGCCCTGAGCCACCCAATCGGGCGAAGCGTGCTCGCGGCTATTGAGTTTCGAGGCGCCCCAACCGCTTCCGCATCTTCGCCCTCAAGCCACGTCGCCAAATCCACGGCCAGGCCCTGCCACGGCTGCAGGAACGCGACGGTCGCGACCCACGCGTTTGGCGCGTCAAGTGATAAGTCGCGTCTCCACGACCACCCGCCGAACAGGATCCCAAGCGTCGGCTCGCGTTTTGCGCCCGGCGCGAGCCCCCCCCTGATGCTTCGCACGAACTGCCCTAGCGCGCCAGGTGGAAACACCACGAGCGCGGGGACGGAGTGATTAACCGCTGTTCCCGGGGAAGCCGCGTTCGCGGCGGCGGCTTCGGCTTCCACCCGAAGCGCGCGCGCGACGGCAGCTGTTTCGTTTAGGAACTCGGGTTCCCGAAACCGGGACGACTCTTTTTCGGTGTCGCAGTGACCACGTCGATTATCGAACGCATCCGCTACGTCTTTGCGTCGCGACACAGATTCAAGGTCGTTCGGTGCCCATAGCGACCACTTGGACGTGTTCACCCGAAGCACAGCGGAAGTTGCCGCTCGAGCAGCCTCCATCTCAGCAGCGTGACGCGCCGCCCGCACCGCCGCCGCCGAAGCCTCCGCGGGCGCCGCCGACGCGCCGGCGGGGGAAAGCGCTGGTAGTTTACTTTCTTTTCCCAACTTTGCGACGCGTTGAGGACAACCTGAACTCGTAGAAGTCGTTTGTTTCGAGGCCTGATTTGTTTCGGGTGGCACTCCGCGCATCTCAACTATAGCCTGGCCGCCCGCTGCAGCCCGAGCGCCGCTCACTTTGGGGGACCACGCCGGATCGGACCGGAACCCGGGCGGCGGCGCGTCGCAGTTTGCGTTTTGTTTTTTGAGCTCGCCCGCGGAGTACGAACGCACGCGGCGCGCCTCTGGTTTCGGCGCAGGGGCGGAGGCTGGGGCTGGGGCGGGAGTATGGGGCGTGATGGTTATATCCTTTGCGATATCTGCGCGGCTTCCCGTGCTGGTCCCCGAGTTTTGGAGGCCACCAAGTCCCGCCCCGCTCGCGGCGCGTGCGTTCAGTTCCCCCAGTTTTCGTTCCAAAGTCGCCTGCACCGATTGTTTCTTTCGGTCCAACAGCTGGTCACCCGCGTTGGCGTCGGGTACGTCGTGCGCGACTTTCGCAACAGGCTCGACTTTCACGGAAGTTTCACTCGCGTCCGCTTCATTTGTGTAGGGCTCCTGCGACTCGTCCACTTCACACCACGTCGTTTCGTGCGTCGTGTCAAGTTGCGTAGCGTGAGGTTCGCCAAGCGCGCGTGTCGAGCGAACCGGGTGGGTTCCACTGTAATCCACCCTCTCTGGTGGTTCCGACGTGTCGTGCGTCACGTGCGAATGCGTGTACTCGTCCCGACCCGCTTCCACAGGCACCGTCGGCTCCACGTGGTCCACTGGGAAAGGCACGCTCCACCCGGGGGGGGGGCGTGGAAGGTTGCCCCACGCACGTCGCCTCCCGACATCGCCGAACCGGCGCTCTGGCTGGAGATCCCAACCCAAACGGGGTGGGGGAGCAGGGTGCAGCCACTCACCGCCGTCGCCATGACCCCATCGTTCCCACAGCCGAAGGAAAGGATGCGGTTGTGTGACGTCCAGGTGACGGAGCACCACGTTGGGCTCCTTCATGCGCCCCGCCGACTGCCATTTCTCGTGACTGACAATTCGTTTTGGCATTTCACCGACAAGTCATAGCTTTTTGGCAACCGTCTCGTCCCTGCTTTGTTAGGTGCACGTGGCGTTTGCCACGATGCTGCCGCCCTTCGACTTCGCGGGCGACCTCGTCACCGAGCCCTTCGTGTTCGAGAAGGAGATCTCCAGCGATGAGTCCTTTGCCCTGTCTGACGTTCGAGCGCTGAGCACTAAACGCCGGACGCTGTGCGCGTTCAAAGGCGATGGCAATCCAACAGACGCGGCCGCGCGTTCGCACGCGGCTGACGAGTACGTCCCGCACCTCGAGGCGCTTGTGGGGAAGATCGGCGAGCTTGGTGTCACCGCGGACCGCCAACAGCGGTTCAGCTTCCAGTGGAACAGCCCTCTGGAAGGCCTCGGTAACACATTCAAGCTGAGTGACATAAAACAGGAGTTGGGCATGGCGTGGATGATGCGCGCGGCGTGTAAGCGCCAAGAAGCCGTGGTGGCGGTGGACGAACGACCACGGGCTGTCGTTGGGCCGGCGAGACACGAAACCGATGACGACCGGTTAGTCGTCATAGGAGGCTCTGTGCTGGACACGCCTCCTCCTGGAGCTGGAAAACAAACCGGCGCCGAAAAATCGCCAAAGTCGCCGGGACCGGTGCTGGGCGAATCCGCGCCGGCAATCGCCACCGCGCTGCGCGTAGCGGCTGGCCTGTACAAACACGCCGCTCTAAACATCCTTCCCCAGCTGAAAGATGACCTGCCAGGCGAGCGTCCCAATGAGCTGCTGGCGTCGATGGCGGAAACCATGCGGCTGGTGTGCTTAGCGGAGGCGCAGGCGGCGACGGTGCGGCGGGCGGAGGAAAAAGCAACCGCGAATAAACTGCTCGCGAAACTGCACCTCGGCGTGTGCGATTTGTACGCGGCGGCGGATAAATCTTTAAACGACCACGTTTCCGATTTCAACCGTATTTCTCGCAAACTGCAGGCGTGTATTTTGCTCGGCATCTCATTGCACCGAGCGCGCGCGTACCGGTGCGCGGCGGAGGACGCGTTTGTAACGGATGAGGTTGGCGAAGCCGTTTGTCTTTCTGACGCCGGAATCAAACATTTGCAAAAATGCGTTGTCGCGGCGGGTGAACAACCGAGGTGGAAAGCCGCGATTTCCGAAGAGATGGACGCCCTGGTGTCCTCCCGAAACGTGTACGCCAAGGAAAACGAAGTGGTGTACTTCCAAAAGGTACCGGACAAACCAAAGTGGCGCCTACCGGAGGGGAAGGTGATCGTGACGGAAATCAAACACAAGGAGGACAAAGACGTGAATTCGCTTTTCACGGATTTGACGATTTGAGGAAGATAGACCGCGGAATAGACCGCACACGACTACTACGGTGTCGTGTCATAGTAATACACAGTAATAATACACGAACAAGATAAATAACACCGGTAAATATACACTAACAACACACCCAGTGCTTGTTTTCCCAAATCGTTTCCTTTTTGCTCCACACCCGCAGTTCGCGTAACGACCGCACGTGGTACTTCGCGGGCGGCGGCAAACAGCAAAGCTCTTTCAAGTTCTGCGTCGGGCCTTTATCGAACGCGTGTGTGTTGCGAGGTACGTTCTTTAGGTAGGAAATTTTATCCTTCGACGCGATTTCCCACGTCGTCTGCGCGGTCAACGCGCAGTACACGTGGAACCCGCACAAGCCGCCGACGAACAAAATGAAAATGAAGAGAAAAAAACTCATGATCACCGGTCCCGCGTTTTTGTGAAAGATCTCATCCCACGTGTCGTACCATCGAACGCCCGTGTTTGATACGTGGAACGCCCACAAAATACCCGCAGTTTCCGTACACAGGTACGTCGTGAACCTCGCGTGGTTCTTTTCCCCCACGCACGTGCCGACCCAGAAACAATGATGGTCGAATTTACGAACGCACCGCCCGCAGTCGTGACAGTGTTTCGTACGCAAGCCCTGCCACGCGTCGCAGTGCTTACATATTTGGCCAATCGGAATTTGTGTGTCTTCGTCGTGTTCGTTGAGCTCACCGGTACCAACAGAAGTGCTGCTTGAGCTCGGCAACCCCAGCAACTCCACGTTTGCGCCGCGCTCGTCTTCGTCCGCGTCGATGTTGACATCTTCGATCACAGCACTTAACACAACAGGGGATTTCCCGGTGTCCCGTGCCGCGTTGTTTCGGGGGTTGTTTCTTTCCGTGCCGTCATCAACAGCACCCGTACCATCACCAACACCCGTCTCGAATGCCACACCACCTTCCTCCGCGACTAAGGCTCGGTCACCCGGGTCCACCTCGTCTACGTATCCCGGATTGCTGTTCGCCGCGCACGCGAACGCGAAGCAGTTTGCAAACACCGCGAACCAAAACATCGTCTTGTACCCCGCGCCGCCCAAAGTAAGGTCGTTTTCCATGCTCAGCAGCATGGCGATTATCAGGACGTGGAGCCCGAGCCATGCGATCTTCGGACCCGCGGGGGTCGCGCCTTGTGGAGAAGAACGGGGGTGGTGTCAGACACCAAATGAAAAGAGAGAGAGCAACGGTGGGCGTGCGGAAGGAAGGATGCGAGGCCGAGGCTCACCTTGCTTGCGACGGACTGTTTCGCGCCAACACAATATCCCCGCGCCCGTCGTACGCAAGGGAAGCGCTCGTTTAGCGGCCTTGGACATCATCCTGCCTCTTCGACGCCCTCACTGCGCGTCGACAGAGTTACCCGTTCTCACACGGTCACAGCAGAGATAATAATTGCCAGCTGGTGAATTTCTTTTCTCTTTTCACGATTTGACCGTCGCCTTTTCGGTCAACCGCGTTCTTTCATCGCATTGTCGCTTCCCTCACCCACTCCTGCCCAAACCAACCCTTTTCAATGGCAGCTCCTGAATCGTGCTATAAGAACGCGCGAAGGAAAAAGATCGCTTTTTGCCTGTTGAACACACAAGTGATCTACACTTTCGTTTGTCATACATACCTTCTGGTTACTTTGGATTTTAGCCATTGGTCAACCGTGCTTTTCAAGCAATGGGTGAGTGCCACGCGTAAAAACGCGTTCTTATTTGAGGTTACCAGATTAAAAACGCGTCCTATTTTTCGGCTCTTATTTCTTATTTCTTTTTTCGGCGTTCGACAAATTCTTTGTTCAACACATCGCCGCCGTCACTTGCAAAGCGGCGGCGGGCAGTTCGACTCCCAGCTTGTTTTTGCATTGTGAGCTTGTTGAGATCGCCGCCTTGACACGCAAAATGCATCGCCGGTGCGATGGGCACCCTAATGATGATGTTGACTTTTTCGACGAGAACGACATCGCACGCTTCGTTCGTCCCCGCGATTTACTCGCCCTGGACGTCGGGAAGTTCAAGCTGCTCCCGATCGACGTACGTCTGTTTTCTTCCCGTACCTCGCAATCCCAAAGAACGCGTATACTCGATTATTTCGCGTACGGTTGCGGTGTACAAATCCGCTCGCACGTCCCTCCACGCCTCGCATCCCGACCTAGGGAACGAGCGGGGAAAAAAAAAACGACGTCGCCGCGAATCGTCACATCCCGTACTCGCCCGGTCAACGACCCCCAGCAGCGCGATCACGACCCTAACCAAACACCCCTCTTCTTCCTCCAGAAAAATGCAGCAGATGGTCCCCATCGGCCTCGCCATCGCGCTATTCTGGGGCTTCGTCATCGCGGCTCTGAACGACGACCCCGTCAGCATCGACAAGAAACAAATCGCTGTGAAGACACTCGCGTCGGAGGTCGAAGCCGCGCGCGCCGAAGTCATTAAGCAGCGCGAGGCGGCTGCGGCGTACGCGGCGACACTACACGCGGCGCACGCCGTCCTCAACGAAAGCAGATGGGAGGATGCCGCTGCGGCGGAGAAACGCTTCGCGGAGGCGGACGAGGCGCACGCCGCGGAAGTCGATTTGATTCGCACGCGCGCGTCGCGCGAGAAGCGTCGTCTGTCGTGGGCCTTTAGCGCATCTAAAGCGCTGCTTGCTGAGAACAACGCCGCGATTCAAGCGGACCACGCGAGGATGAAAAAGAGGTTCGACAATCGAGACAGCCGCGACGACGACGTCGAGAAACTTGCGGAATTAACCGCCGAAGTGCGCGCGCTTGACCGCGTGAACGCGCATCTTCGCGGGGAGACGGAAACGTTCTCCCGCGAGCTCGACAACCGCGACCAGAATGACAGCATTTTCGGAGGCTGCGGGAGCATGAGATCCTCGCCGGGTCAGGGTGCGCGAAAAACGACCGGCGGGCGTAGCCCGATGCGGTCGACCGGTGGAAGAACGCCCCCGTCTGGCGTTTCGTCACCCCTCTCGACGACGAGCCTGAGCCTGGAACGCGCAAAGAGTTTTCCATAAAAATCCACGACGCGATGAACAAGGCCCAACTTTTTCCGTCTGGCTGCCCGACCCGCGCCACTTGTTCAAGGACAACCTGCGCGATATGCTCGACCGAATGGACGAGCTCGGGAAGGACCTGCAAGAGCTCACAGCAGTGAGTAAGCTGTTGTAAGACGGAGAAAACCGGGACTGTCGTCGATCAACATTTTGAGCAGTACGAGCTCGAGCCAAACGATCAAAACGGTTTACTGTAGCCAAAACTCCTCATCACGTTTTTATACGAACTTGATGCAAACACTGCTTGTACTCTAAACATCTAACGCAGAACATTCTTTGTCAACGGCGTTCCCGAGACGGAATCCAGAGAGTGCAAAGTCTTCACCGCGGGCGGCGTATTTTCGTTTTGCGGCGACATCGAGCGCGTCCCCGTCAACCGCGACTTGACGTCTGAAAATTCAATCCGTCCCTGGAACCGAGGCTCGCGAGCTACTCTCTGCAACGTCGCCGCCGCGAGTCCCCGACTTTTTTGCCCAGAAGGCTCCGGCGTGGATCGAGAACTTTCCAGTGCCTCGGCGACGTCGCGGATGCTTTCCAGCGCCGCTCGTGCTTGCGCGCGCGCTTTCTCCACCGCGGGCGACGTGGCGCTGAACGGCTGGCGCAGCGAGACCACCGCCGGTGACGGCGTTTCATCGCTCGCGCGCTTCACCGCCGCGGCGCCGGCGACTCGCTTGTGAATCTTTGAAACGATGGAGGCTTGGCGCGCCTGCGCTTCACGCCACCTCGTTTCCCGGTCCGTACTTGTGACCGGTTGATCCGTCTCAGAACCGCTCGAGGCTGATACCGAGCCGGGCCTTTTGTTCTCAGCCGCGCGTCGCATTTGGCCGAGCTCCGCCTCCGCCGATGCCGCCCTGTTCGCGGATTCCGCAAACGCGTCTTGCAAGCGTTTGATTCGCGACTGCGCGTGACGAAGCGCGTCGTTGTTTTGATCAAGACTCGCCTCCGCGTGCGCGCGCGCCTTGTCCGCTTCCCTGCGAAGTGTTTGCGCCTCGATCACAGACTCACGCAAAAGCCGCGCCTTGTCCTCCGCGTCGTGGCGCGCGACCTGTGCTAGGGCAGAGGCCTCTGCGCTCGCCTGCGCGGCGGCTTCCGCCGCTCTCGCGCGCGACGACGCGGCACTGGCTTTTTCCCTCGTCGCATGCAGGTCACTCACCGCTTGCGCCGCGCGTTCGCTTGCCTTTCGCTGCTCATCTCGTTTCGCCGCGTCCACCCTAGCGGTAACGTTATCGGTATCAGCGTTCGTCAACGTCTCGAGCCTGGACTCAGCGTCCTCGTGCGCGGCGTACGCGGCGGCGACCCTCGCTTCGAGAAGCGCAATCGTCTCCGCGTTTGCTTCCAACTTGGTCTCCGCTTCGCGATACCACCGCGTCGCCGCCTCAGCGCGCGTCTCCGCATCATCCACAGCATCAGCGGCTTCGCGCCGCATCGCATCCATATCAGCAGTCGCCCTTTCCACAGCCTGACTAACCTCACTCTTGACGGTCTCGTACGCGCGCCTCACGGACCGCTCTGCTTCCAACGACGCCTCCTTCGCCTTGGACTGCAACTCCGCCTTCGCCGCGGCGATCGTCGCCGTCTCCTCAGCCCGCGACGCGCGAGCCTCTTCCTTCGCACGAGCAATCTCACGTGCTGTTGCGGTTTCAGCCTCAACGATGCGTGTCTCCGCCACCGCGAGCTTCTCCATAGAAGCGCGCTCCACCTCAGCCACGCGCGCCTCCGCCTCAGCGACCGCGGTCTCGGCGGCGAGCACGCGCGCGGCGGTTTGTCCCGACTCGACGGCGCGCTTCACCGCCGCGTCTTGCTCTGCAGCCGCCGCGACGGCTGCGGTCTCGGCAACCTCAGCGCGTGCCTTGGCAGCTTCGGCTTCACGAGCCGCTTCTTGTGCGAGCGCACGCGCCTTGGCTTCACGTTCAGCCGCGCGTTCGCTGGCTTCTTTCGCAGCCGTGGCTTTTGTGGTTTCCGCAACCGCTCGGCGCTCGGCGTCCTTGAAGCACGCCCAGTTTTCATCCGCCGCGGTTTTAGCGTCTTGTTCCGCTAGTTTTGCCAGTTGCAACTCGGCGGCCATCAGTTTTTTGACCTCCGCGACTTCAGCAACCGCCTTGGCCTCCGCTTCAATCGCTCGCGCTTCGGAAGCAGCGGTAGCCTCGGCGATGGTCGTCGCGGTTTTCTCAAGCGCCGCGCGCTCGGCTTCCACCGCTCTTTTCTCGGCGGCGGCGGCGGAGGCGGTGGCTTTCGCGGACGCCGCGTCTGCGGCGTCCGCGCGCGCGCGCGCTTCCTTGACGACTTTAGCAGCCGCAGCCATCGCTTTCGCGCCTTTATCTCCCGATGGCACGCCAAGCGCCGTCGCGGCGCGCGCTTCAGCTTCCATCGCGGTCTCCGCCGCGTCCGCGCGCGTTTGAGACAATTCAGCCTCGCTCCGCGCGTGTCGCGCCGCTGCTTTGGCGTCTTTGGCGTCGCGTCGCGCGGCGTCGGCGGTTTCCTCCGCCTTCGCGGTTCGGGACTCCGCCGTCTCAGCACGCGCCGTGGCCTCACGAGCCGCCTGCGTTGCAGAGGCAACATCAGCCGTGGCGTTCGCCGTGGTCGTCGCCGCCAAAGCTTCAACCTCCGCGAGCTGTTCAAGTAACGCCTGCGCTGTTTTCTCCGCCGCCTCGCGCGTCGCGTTCGCGTCCTCGAAGCACGCCCAATTTTCATCCGCCGCGGTTTCAGCCCGCGCCGCGGCGTGCATCGCATTTGTAGCTCTTGTTTCCAACACCGCGATCAAAGACTCAGCCTTCCCCGCACGTCCTTCCGCGCCGCAGAGCCTCGCTTTCACGGCTTCAATCTCCGCCTCCGCGGTGGCTCGGTCGTAATCCGCCGCGTGCGCCCTAGCCTCCGCCGCGCGAGCTTTCGATTCCGCCGCAGCTTTGGCGATTTCAGCCTCACCCTTGCGCTCGGCGCTTCGCTTCGCAGCAGCCTTCACCGCGGCTGTTTCTTCCTCCATCGCCGCTCGCGCAGCCGTGATGTTAACCTCCACCTCGGTGCGAGACGCCTCAACCGACGCCGCAACCGTGGCCTCCGCCTCCAGTCTCGCGTTTTCGCCGCGCGCTGCCGCCGCCGCCGTCGCGGATTCCGCTTTCGCAATCGCCTCGCTCGCCGCGTTTGAAGCCGCGTCCAGACGAACCATGAACGTCGCGGCTTCCTTCACGGCTTCAACATCCACGAACTGGTCAACACGCGCTGCGAAATATGCACCTGCGTCATTCCATCGCGACGTCGCCGCGATAACACGCGCTTCGGCATCCGACAAACGGCGTTCCAGTCGCGCGCCGCGCCGCGACGCGCGCGCCTCCGCGGCGGCTACCCTTCGGTCCGCGCGTTCGGTCCACCTCGTGCGCTCAGCAGCGTGCCGCGACACGAGCTTCGCGGTTTTGCCGCGAAGCTTGCTCACTACTTGACGCACGCCGTGCGTCGCGAGCATCGCGCGCTTGGGCGCCAATGGCGTGCGCGACCTCGATTTTGGTGACCGCGAGTTGGGCGTGGAGACGGGCGAGCTTGTCGAAATCTTCGAGCGCCGCGGCGTGGACACCGGCGTGTCCATCTCCTCCCGCCCCGCGTTGGGCGTGGGTTCGTTCCCGGAAGGCGAGTGACACCTTTGCTGTGCCAACGGCGTGGACGAAGGCCCTTGCGTGACGTTAGAGTCGCTTCGCGTATCATGCATAGCCACGGCGATTTGTCCCCACGCCGTACTGCACGCGGCGGCGACGATGAGCGCGGCGGTTCGCGTAGCCGCTTCGCCTTGGTCGACGATTCGACGATTCATCGTCTCCTCCAGACTAAGCGCTCTACTTTGGTGTGTCGAAATCTGCGCACGCATGGATTCCATCGCAACCTGCATGGTGTTGCTTTTCTGCTCGTGTTGGCTCGACGTTATTTCCCACTGCGCGCGTTCGGTTTCCAAAGATCGCACCGCGTCCACGGTGAGCTGTTCGGCGTGCGCGTAGTCGCTCTCGGCGACGGCGAGTTTTTCGACGACAATCGTTCGTTCCTTTTCCGCCGTTTCCGCCTTTTGTGTCAACTCCACCAACGTTTCATCCGTTTCCTCCTTCTGAGCCGTGTATCGGTGCAGCGCTGTGTGCGCCGCAGTCGTGGCGGCCTTTGTCGCCTCGAGCTCCGTCAAAAACTCGGCTCGCGCTTCTCTCGCTCTTTTTTCCAAACAGGCGAGGGAAACGGTCAAAGTTTCAACCTCAATCTGCGCGTCGTGCGTCGTCGCGCGCAAGGACGGCATCTCAGCCAACGCCTGGTCCGCGCTGGCGAGTTTTGCGGTAAGTGTCGCGATGGCGCAGGCGTCCTCGTCACGCTGCGCGCTCGCGTCTCTCGCGGACGCGTCCGCCACCAGAGCCAGGGTGCGTGCGCGCGTGAGCTCTGAATCGAAAGACGCAGCTCGCCCGCGACACGCCTCCGCCTCCGCCAGAGCTTGGTGTCTTTCCCTCATCGCGGTTTCCGCCTGCGACAGAGCTTGGTGTCTTTCCCTCATCGCGTGTGCACGTCCGCGCTCCGCGGTTTCAAGAGCGGCGGCGTAATCCTCGCCGAGAGTACTCGCGGAGGCTTGCGTGACTCGAAGGGCTTCTTCAACCTGCGCCACGCGCGTTTGCAGGCTCGCCTCCGATGTTTCCCGGCGCTGGACGCGCTCGCGCAAGGTCGCCACCTCCACGGCCTGCATCTTGACCAGTCGCTTGGCTCTGCGATACTTGGTCTCGAATTCCGTGGTGGAATCATCCACGACGCCGGGGCAGCTTTCCCCCACGCCCTCGTCCTCATCCCGCGTTCGCTGCGTCTCATCCCCGGGCCCCGTCCCCGGCTGTCGTTGCAGCGTCCGAATCTGAGACTGCAGTCCCTCTATGGTGTCGCACTGCGCAGAGAGAAGACGCGTCGTTTCGTCATACTTTCTCCGAAGTTCCGCGATACGCGGGTCCACGGTGTTGTCCGCCTCCATGGCGACGCACGTGTCCAACCGAGGCGCGACGGTTGTCTGGTCTTGCGTCGGTCCCCTCTCTCGGAGAAAACGAAACGAAACGTAAAACTCACGGCACGGTGGATAAATTTTATCAACGGTCTTCTCCAAATTGCTTTTCATCGGTCAAAATTGACGATAAAAAAACAGAAAACCGATCAAACCAGTTTCGTTCAGCGAGAGGGTTTGCTTTCAATCTTCGAGTTTCTCCTGCCTCGTCACAGCGATCGACTCCACTGCTTGTGGCAACTATTTTTAGAAGCATCCTAGCGGTTCGAACGTTCGGCAGATCCGACCGCTCCCTCGGGACGGCAGCGGACCACGGCTAACACCTCGCTGCTCGCACCTGAGCATCGCGTGGGGAAGGCGAGGGAAACCTCTCTCCCATCTTTTTGGACGGAGAGGGCGGGATGGCACCCTCTACCAGGGATACCGGGATGCGGTGTGCTGAGTTTCACATCGACCCGAGGGACGACGATCCCGGACCCAGGTGTGGGCACACCTTGACCTGCGTCCCCGTGGAGGGGGGGGGGGAGCGCTTGATCGTCTTCGGAGGGGCCACGGCGCTGGAAGGAGATGGGCCCAACGGCAGCAGCAGCGGCATACGTACGTCATCCTCCCCGTCAACCCGGCTACTCGTCATATTTTTTTCCCGCTCTACGCGCACCTTGCGTTCCTGTTCCGGTCGTTGACATCCCTCCCCTCTCTTCGACACTCTCCAGGCCTCGCGGGCGCCACCTCTGATGCGCACAGCTTCGACGTGCGCAGCGGCGTGTGGAGCAAGCTGGATGCGTCCGGCGAGGGTCCGTCTCCCCGAGCCGCGCACTCCGCCGCGGCGGTGGGGAACATGGTGGTCGTGCAAGGCGGCATCGGGCCGGCGGGTTTGGCGAGTGAGGATCTGCACGTTTTGGATTTGCAGGGAACGCCGCGGTGGCACCGCGTGGTGGTGAGGGGCCCGGGCCCCGGGCAGCGGTACGCGCACGTCATTTCTTTCGTCGCGCAGCGGTTCCTTGTGGTGCACGGCGGGAACGACGGCACCAAGCCGCTTGGCGACTCGTGGTGTTTGGACACCACGAACAAGCCGTACGAGTGGGTCGCGATGAACCCGAGCGGCGACGTCCCGCCGCCGCGCATGTACGCCGCCGCGGCACCCCGGGCGGACGGTTTGCTTCTTCTGTGCGGGGGCAGGGGCGTGGACTCCACGCCGCTGAGCGACGCGTTCGGACTCGCCAGGCACCGAGACGGACGGTGGGAGTGGGCGGCGGCGCCCGGCGAAGCGCCGACGGCACGGTATCAACACGCGGTGTCCTTCGTGGGCACCCGGTTACACGTCAGCGGCGGCGCGCTTGGCGGCGGGAGCATGGTGGACGACGCCCTATCCCTGGCCGTGCTGAACACCTCGGCAGGGCAAAACGCAGGGTGGTCCGTCACGGACACGCGGTCCACGGGGAGCGCGAAGGACGCGGCGGCGTCCGCCAGCCGGCGGTGCCGGCACACCACGGCGGGGGTCGGCCCGCTGGTGTTTGTGTGCGGAGGTTTGCGCGGCGGAATTTTGCTCGGGGATATGTTCGTGTCGGAGGAGTCCCCCACGGAGGCTGGGATGACCCGCGCGGAGGCGACGATCGCGCTGGGTGAGGTGATCGACCTCGCCGCTCCTGCGTGGCAGCGGTGGCTGCGGGACGCGGGGCTCGCGGAGGAAGCGAGCAAAGCGTTGAGGGATTTGCCGGCGACGCGTTTGGAGGCGGACGAGTCCGACGGCGTGAACGCGAACGCGTCGTCTGTACGGAGTGGGGGTGTCAAAACGCGCGGCGCGGCGGTGGGTGGTGCGTTTGGGACGCCGCAAGGCGGGTCGTTCGCGGTTGGAACCCCGGGTTCGTCTGACGGTTCGCCGGACAACAACCTCAACCAGCTGTCGAAACTTTCCAGCGCGGAGGCGCAAGCCGCGGTTGCGCTGGCGCACCGCTCCAACGTCGATATCGACTCCTCCCCCGACTCCTCGCAGGGAGGCAGCGCGAAGAAATACGTCACGCCCTCTCCGGGAAGCGGCGCGGGCAGGCGGAAAAGCGTACCCGGCTCCGCGCGGCCGCCGCCGTCGTCGGACGTGCGGTTGCATCACCGCGCCGTGGTGGTGGCGGCGGGTTTGGACGGACACGCCACCGGGCTAGGGTCCTTAGTTCGGCAGCTCTCCATCGACCAGTTTGAATCGGAAAGCAAGCGCATCGGCGCGCCTGGTGAGCTGGGCACCCCCGCGCGCATGGGCGGCGGCGACCCCGGGTTGATGACCCCCAACGCGCGCGCGCCGGGGGGTTACTCGGCGTACGACCCGAGTTTGGATCGCGACGCCGTTCACAAGAAAGTCATAAACCTGCTTCTTCTGCCGCGTACGTGGGAACCCCCCATTGACCGGGGCTTCATTTTGAACGCGCCTGAAATAGACGAGCTGTGCGCCGCGGCGGAGGCGAAGTTCAAGCAGGAAAGCACGGTTTTGAAAATCCGAGCGCCGGTGAAAATATTCGGCGACCTGCACGGGCAATTCGGCGACTTAATGCGTCTGTTCGCCGAGTACGGCTCGCCTTCGACGGTGGGCGACATAGCGTACATCGATTACCTGTTTCTCGGGGACTACGTGGATCGCGGTGCGTTTTCCCTGGAAACCATCTCCCTGCTTCTCGCGCTGAAGGTAGAGTACCCCGATTCCGTACACCTTTTGCGGGGGAACCACGAAGAGGCGGACATAAACGCGCTGTTCGGGTTCCGCACGGAGTGCATCGACCGCCTCGGCGAGACGGCGGGAATAACCGCGTGGCAGAGGTTCAACGATATGTTCCAGTGGCTCCCGCTCGCGGCGGTGATTGAGGACCGGGTGGCTTGCATGCACGGCGGTATCGGGCGGAGCGTGACGCACATTTCGCAGATAGAAGAGCTGGAACGACCGCTCACGATGGAAAGCGGGGGGATGCTTTTGATGGACGTGCTTTGGTCGGATCCCACGGAGAGCGACAAGGTTGAGGGTTTACGGCCAAACGCGCGCGGCCCGGGGCTGGTCACCTTCGGCCCCGATCGCGTGCGCAAGTTTTGCGAAGACAACGACTTGCAGATGATCATCCGCGCGCACGAGTGTGTCATGGACGGTTTCGAGCGCTTCGCGCAAGGGCAATTAATCACCGTGTTCAGCGCGACGAACTACTGCGGCACGGCGAACAACGCGGGGGCGATTCTGGTGCTCGGCCGTGACCTCACCTTGTACCCGAAGCTGATCCACCCGCTGCCGCCCTCGGCGCTGTACGGCAGCGCGGGCTCAATCGACGAGGACATGGACGGGCCGTGGCAGATGGGGTTAAACAAAGAGCGGCCGCCCACGCCGCCGCGGGGACGGGGGGACGGACGGGGAAGGCCCACGGGGGCGGTGGCGTAGTGCGGAAGATTGGTAGATGTGTGATAAATGCTACCCGATCACTTCCCGTGTATATAGACTACTAATCACTTCCGTCTTGACCACTTATGATAGCGGTACCGAAGAGAAGAGAGGACTAATTCAGAAACTTCTTTGCAAGCCAAAAGCGAAAACTCAAACGTGTCTGTCAAAAATTCCGACTCCTCTTTCATAATCATCCATCTCGTCCGACATGCCGCTCGTGCCCTCCATGGTGTCGACGCCCGAGAGCGATCGACACCGCGGGCTCCATCGCCGCGCGAAAGCCAGGCGGCCCAGCGATGACGCGCCGGCGGAGCGCGATTTAATCGTCGCCGATGACGAAAATGTGTTTGCGAACAAAAAACGCGGATCAAACTTTCGTTTTAGAGTATATAGTGACCCCGAAGACTCCGTCTTCGAGACTCTCAGACACCAGCTGTACCAAATGTACTGCTGGCTAAACGGCTGAGACGCAGTCGTGGAGGTGGCGATTGAACGACGAAGGAAGGTGGGTGTCTTTGCATTTATTATTGCAAGTATTGTACACGGTTACCTCCAGCCGAGAAGCTACTGGAACGTGGGCATTTGACCCTACGGTACCGATGGTTCGTAACCCGTCTGTCACGCACTCTCGTGTCTCTCACCAGTCTCACGCGTTTTGGTGTCTGTGCGGTGCCCGTCGACCGAAATCTCTTGTATGAGCAAACAGTCTAGTCTAACGAGGTGCTTTCGTCTCTCGCGTCGTCATCCGTCTACGCGGCGGCGTCAGTCATACCCGCCGCACAAGTGCGCCATGACCCAAAGGTTCGGGCAGTTGGCAAAGCCTTCCGAGCTGGGCACGACGATTGTCGATTCGACAATCGAATCGAGCCCTTGTTTGAAAGCGAACTTGCCCAGGGCGACGGAGGGGTTCCCGTTGTTGTTAGCGTACACATCAAGCTCTGTGGAGCCACAGCCGAGGTGCAAAGTCCAACCGCTGGTGGGTACATCCCAAACGGCTACGACGTCGGTACCGTACTGAAAGACATAAAGCTGACCATTCGGGAATCCCTTCACCAAAAAATCGCAATCAGCGGCGCCGCAGCTGATGTCAAGTTCAAGTGGGTCATCCACAGTGTAATTGGCAATAGCGTACGGTCCGCTGGTCCAGCCCCATCTGTTGATTGCTGGGTCCGTCACAACTCCACCGCATTCATTGTCGAGGAAGCAGCACCGACCCGGGCGATCCGGATCGAGGGTAACGTTCGAAACAGCATGGGCATCGTCGCGAAGCACGTGGTACCGCAACACTCGGCGTCCTCGATGTCGCCCGGTACTTTGCATGTAAGAGTATCGTCCACGTCCGATACTAAAGCAGCAAAAGAAGCCGTCGCAGCACGGAAACTCTTCGCTGCATGGGTCTGGTTGGACGCACTCGTTGCAGTCTTTCGGCGCCTCGCACTCGGGGAAGCAATCTTCGAGGCAGATCTTGTGCTTCAGCAGACACGGAAGCGGCGTCGAGGACGTCGACATAACCGCGGGGTCATCAACGAGACATGAGTGTTCATCGAACCCCGATGAAGCTTTTATGTATGAACCGCGTTCGAATGAGTATTCAAAACAGCTCGGTGTACTCCGCGCGCTTGCCGAAGCTAACCCTCCCTCTCCCTATCCTCGCGCCCGCCGCTTCACAGAACCTCCACCCGTGGCCACGTCCCGCACGACGCCGACGACCGACGGCGCTGGCGCCGCTCGCGTCGGCGGCACCGGCGGCGACACCCGCACCCGCACCAGCACCAGCACCGGTACCACTTCCGCCAGAGGTGGTGGCCAAGGCAAGCCCGACTGTGGCACTTCCGACACCATCTCTGAGAACTATCTCGCGTGCTGTTTGAGAACGTGCCGAAAAAAACTCTTTGCATGCGTCGTGGGCGACCCCGAAGCCTGTCCCTCCGTAGGGGACGGCGACTTGGGGCTTTCGCCGATCCAGTGCCTCAACGCATACAAGTGTTGCATCGAGACCGAGTGTCCCTTTCTGGACTGCAGGCCTAGCGACTGCGATTGCGTACCCCCAGACATTGGAGAGGTCTGCAACGATGACGACGTAGATTGCTGCGGCGTCAACCCCTTTTGCTGCCCCAACGACGGTCTCTGCGCTCTTGACCTCAACGACTGTTGCGAAGACCCAGTGAATTGCGATGGTAACGATGACGCGTGCTGCGGCACCAACAACGTTTGCTGCGGCGACGGCAAATGCGCCGGTGGCATCGAAGATTGCTGCGTGCCGGATACCAAAGCTTGCGAAGAAAGCGGAGATTGCTGCGTATCAGGCTCACTGTGCTGCCTCGAAACCTGCGTTAGATGCCTGCTGCACGATTGAAGATGATACTGGTTGTGGTGTTGGTGTTCTTCCTTGCTGCACCGGCTTGCAGTGCTGCGCTGACATGTGCGTCCCCGAAGGTGACTGCTGTGTTGATGGTGATTGCCCCTCTGAAGACAACACGATTCAGAAATGCTGCCAAGGCTCTGCATCCCTGATGACGACTGCTGCGTTGATGACGACTGCGACGCTGAAAAGAACGAGAACTGCTGCTCTGGGACGTGTCAAAAAGACGCGTGCTGCGCGGTTGACTCCGATTGCGGTGACGGTGAGTTTTGCTGCGACGCGAAGTGCTCGGACTGCGCTTGCGGTTCAGATACGTGTTTCGCGAAAGACACGGATGATTCAGATTGCTGTTTCATCACCAACACTTGCGGGACCGTAACGGGCAAGAAGTTCAACCGTTTGGGCTGCACCAACGGACCGTACGCTCTTCCTACGGATCATTTAACAATCGAACTTGAAGTTTGGTGCGGCGCCGGCCAGCGCGTTACCGGCAGTGGATTCCTAAGAGGCACATTCACCATCGTTTGGGACCCCCCGGATGTTCTCTCCGCTACATGGTCTGAAGGTACTTCTGGCTGGACGTTGCACCTCGGCTGTGGCGGTCTTGAGCCGTACCCTTCCTTTACAGCCGGACAGAACACGAAATACACCGTCGCCCCCGGGAAGTACGAATTCGACGGCAGTGGCACCACGCCGTTAGTGTTGACCGCCAACGAGTGGCCAGAAGTGACCACCTGCGTTGGACTTTACGTCATCGCGCACTTTTGCAGCGTGGAATGATTCTGACGCCACGCCCTGAGAACTATGATTTCCGCGTGAAGTAGTTCCTCGACGACGCCGCGCGGATTATCGTTTTTCCAAAACCGACGCGCTTCCCGACGAGCGCGAAAACGACGAAACCGACGACGGCGAAAAAGACGATTCCGACGAATCGGAAAAAGACAACCGCCGCGACAGACAAAATTCGACGCGTGATTCATGAAAGACACCGAACGGTGACCAAAAGACGGCTTATAGACCACTTTTCGACGGCGATAGGGTTAGATGCCCACGTCCCGGCAGATTCGCGATAGGTTTAGACGCCCACGTCCCGGCAGATTCCCGGCCGGGCGCCGCCGTGTACCAACATTGTAATGAAAAAAATTCTGTTCCCCAAACGTAATCCGCTCCTGAGGAGTCGTTCTCCCATTCCTTGCAAAAGGCTTTTTCAGCGAAGCGATTAATGAATCGCCGAGGATGAGAGCGGTATTGCTCGGCCGCGAGGGCTCACGCGGCGATGGAGCGCGCGGTGTCGATCGCCTAGGGCGTCCACACCGCGGAGGGCATGAGCGGCATGTCGGACGAGATGGATGATTATGAAAGAGTAGTCGGAATTTTTGACAGACACGTTTGAGTTTTCGCTTTTGGCTCGCAAAGAAGTTTCTCAAGCCTTGACGTACGCTGCTAACTTCTTCCTTCCTTTTTCTTCAAACCCTCCTTCTCTTCCTCCTTCTTCTTGGTTCTTTCCTCGTCGTACAGCCCCGACCCTCGACGCAGACTACTAATTCACTTCCCGTGCAACATTCCCAACCTTCTCTCTTTGTCGTCTCACAACCTGTATGTTTATATTCGTTTCATCTGCAGCAGCAGACTCGGGTTTTTGATTTTCACCAGCGCGTTGATATCCGCCAGCCTTCCCTGCATGGCGTGCAGCTTGCCCTTGATTGCGTTGTACCTGAACGCGATTTGGTTGCGCACGACGTTTTCGGCCGCCGCCGCGAAGTTCAGCGACAGGAGCTCGACGAATTTGTACTCCATGTTCTGCACAAAGTCCAGGCGTCCTTTCCCGTCCGCGGTCATGACGAACACGGCGAGGTACGCGTGCGGTTCCTTGATGCACAGGTTCAGGTTCCGGACGATAACCGCCGGGTACTCGGTGAACTCCACCATCAAACGCTGTTGTTCCTGAAGCGCCGCGAACTTGTTCGCGTCGAGTTCGTGCTCGTAGAGGAAAAACAAGTTGTTCTCCGAAGTGAGCTCCACCCGCAAACCTGAATACGCGCCTTCCGGGCCAACGGCGAGAATGCGAACCTTAATCGCCTCCAGCGCGCCCACCTCCTGCGGTTCCTCGGTGCCATCCGCGGTGCGCAACTCGAACGGAACTTCGCGTTCGTAGAAAACACGGTGGCCGTTCGCCAGGCTCGGGTCATCGCCAGCCGAGAAATCCATCGACGTCTCCAGCGCAGACGGCACGTCCCCGTTGGGCGACCTGGAGAGACGAAACGAGATGGGGGGTTTAAGGGGAGAGCACGGTCAGCGGACCGGCACGCGACGGGGGGTAGCGGTCGGGAGAGGTGCGCGGTACCGCGGGTGGGAAAACTCGGGACGATTGATCCATGCCGAGAGCCCACAACACGTCCGTGAAATTCAGGATTTCGATTCGCATCACCGGCGTTCAAGGGAGCACGCGAAAGGTGACCATCGCTCCGGGGGACCAGGGAATGGAGACGTACATGATGTAATCGCCGCGCGAGCGCCGTGCGCGACAGGATGTGCGCGAAGGTGCGGGTGAAACGACGCTGGCCAACAGCGCCCGAAACCCGAATTCTCCAAAATGCAAAATCGTCCCAAATCGCGGAACGGCACAAACTGGCAGACTGGACTGGGCCTTGACACGTCGAAAAAAGACCTTAGCCACGTCCATAGCTTCGGGCGCGATGGCGCTGGCGGGGCCGTCCCTGTGGAGGGAGGCAGCCCTGCCGAGGCATGGAGTCCGCTGGAACACGTCGGTGACGGCACAATGGCGTGGTGTCAAGACTGGGCTGTCGCAACGCTCGTGGTGGCCTAACCATGGCAATGTCTCGACGTGGACATCGTCATTCCGCTCGTCGAGCCACGACGCACACAGCGCTGGAGACGAGGAATCGAGCGCGCGACGTGGCATGGCCGACGAATATGGGAGCGACAACGTAGCACGACGACCACCCACACCTACGCCTGTGTTTCGTCGTCGTCCGAAACGCGGCAAGGGACGCGCGCGGTTGATGGATTTACCTTTACCGCCACGCCCCTCGCCGACACCCATGGACCAATCCGCGTTTTCCTTACAAGCGGCGCGTCAGGAAAACTCGCTGTTCAAGGGAATCGCTCGGCAAATAACGGACCTTTCCGCGCTTGGTTTACCCAGCTCTCAGGCGCTTCAAATGTGGCGAAGCAGCATCGAGCGTGACCACGAACAAAACAAGCCCGGGCGGAAGCACGGCGGGTCGTCTGGTTCGAAAACCGCCGTGTCCGTCGCGCAGAAAACGCGGAACCCGCGCAAAAGGCGGTGCGGGGTTTGCGGCGCGGAGGGACACAACGCGCGGACGTGTGCGTTGTCGGTACGAAAATCGTCGGAAAACTTGGTGAGGTATTACGAGTCGAAATACGGTGGTGACGTGGGTGACGTGGCGGGGACAACAACGCGTGGGGAGGGCGAAGACGCGTACGACCGCGCATCACAAAACGCGCGCGCGATCACTCCCAATAAAGTGGGCCGACCGAGTTTTTCGAAAACCATTCTCGTGCGATGCAGCGTTTGTGGCGGGTTAGGGCACAACAAGCGCTCGCACGGTGAGAAAACTAGCCACACGCAAAGAAGGCCGGGGCCTCAAAACGCGTGTGTTTGTTCGTCGTGCGGCGAGCAAGGACACAACTCGCGCGGGTGCCCTTTGCGGCGCGGCAAAGTTTCCGGGTACGGGTTTCAATACGGGTTCGCGTTTGGGCGTTCGTTCGGGTTCAAATACGGCCACGCCAACGGCGGGGGCGCGTGGGTACCCACCGCGATGCCGTACGACCTGACAAGCGAGGACACAAAGCGACACAAAGTTCTGGAAACGCGAGCGGCGCTTTTGTGGTTGCGCTCCGCGAATCGCAGTTCCCGTACCGGGACAGAAACCGAAACCGACAAAAAAGCGCTCACCGTTCCCGACGCCTGCGTTTTAGTCGGCGTGCACAAGCGATTCAAGCAAAACGTGTGGAACGCGACGAAGACGATGCAGAAAAATGGATGGGAGGACGATGGCGAGGTGGATGAATTTTTAGAAGTAAACGAAAACCAAAACGGAGTGGAGGTGGAGGTGGCGTGACAGGATTAGGGAGACGTGCGGATTATTAGTCTAGAAGTAAGAGGGGCGCTCGACTGTTCCGCCATCCTTCCCTCCAGAAGCAGCCTCCCTTTTACAAATTCTACTTTCGAAGTCTTTCGAGAATAAGTCCCTCGCGTGCCGTTTCACCCCACGACGCTCCGCGCGCCGCGCCCACGCCCGCGCCCGCGTCCTCCCAGAGGAGGTCGCCCAGGGCCACGTCGAGGCCTGTTTTCTTCGGTGACTAATTGCTCACTCACGTTCCCGCCCGCGCCCGCGTCGTCGTCGTCGTCGCGCCTCGCACGTTTTCCCAACCGCAAACCGCTCCTCGCGCTCGCGCCGGCTTCGTTTCCAACCGTCGTCGCGCGCGGGATTCGAACCCGCGCGCTTCCGCTCCCCAAGCCGACGCTCTCCCGTTCTGCCTCCGTGTCTTCCGGAACAGCGAGGTGCACCACTTCTTTCCACAGCCGCGTCGTAGGCTCCACGTCCCCGTCTTCATACTTCACGCCGTGCGTCAGGGACTCCGGGTCGAAGGAGAAAACGGTCCCAACAAAACAAACCCGCTCGTTCGCCCAGTAGATTTTTACCCGCTTTATTGTAAAAGAAAAGTGTCAGTCTTGTATGGGCAAACAGGGAGGCGGGATTTGGGAAAGCACCAATTACTTACCGTGCCGATTGCGTTTTCCCTAAGTAAACTCAAGGACGACCCGACGTGGCCTTTCCGGGCGCCCACAATCGCGGCGATCTGGGGACAAGCAGCGAAAGGGGTACCTGTTGTGTTTTTCGTCTCACCCACGCCTTTGCACTGTCCTTTGTAGGTCACACTCGCGGCGGCGGCGCGCGGTTTGTGGCGGTCGCTTCTTGGGATTTGCGTCTGCTTCTGCGTTTCTGTTTTGGCGACGCAATTCCTGCAAACGCCGCACGACGCCGGCGGCGGCAGTTCGTCGCCGTCGCCGCACTGCGCGCCCACGGCTCGTCTCAGGTCGTTCTCGGCGCGTTGTCGTGCGTGCTGTTGTGCAATTACCGCTGGTGTGAGCCCCCGGGTAACTTGATCGGCGTGCCACGCCCTGGCTTGTTCCAGGCCGTTTTGAAACCGTTTTTGATTCACAACCGCGGGTTGGTTTTGCGACAACGCAAGTTGGTGTTCCGAGTAGTTCAGCAGCGCATCTTTTGGACACCACTCGTACGTTTTGTCCCCGAAATACACCACTAGCACGTGCGTATCGGGGGTCTCGGTGGGTTTCATGACATCAAACGCGGTGTCCGGAATAGCGTCGCGGTCATCGTGCGCGTGCAGGGCTAGGGACGGCCAGTACACCGCTCGCGCGGCGTCGCCCCGTCCGACTTTCGTGGGCGCCCACACCACTCTTCCCGCGGGGGGACCTTCTTCCGGAGGATCCTTTTCAGGATCTACCGTGATATCCTCACCTGCCCGACCGCCGTCACCGCCCATGCCGTTTCGCGTGATCGACGGACCTGCCCCGTTTCCTTGGTCTGTGGTAACTCCTCCCGCTCTTCCCTTCTTCGCGTTCGTCCCCTCACCTCGCGGCGGTTTCGTCTCCCCGAGCCCGTGCGCCACGAAGGGTTCGATGTAAACGTGCTCCAAACGTAACCGCTTGACGTACCCCAGGGCTTGCTCTAAAGAGCATGCCTGCGACTCACAAATTGTCCGTCTCAGGAAAACCCCGAGTGGCATGAACCCGCGAATCACGGGCGAGTCCCCGCACCCGGGAAGGCTCATTCGGTTTCGCCAAGCGTTTGAGTTGTCGCTTGAAGCGTTTGAACCGCCCGCGCCTCCCGATCCGCCGCCCTTACTCGACGTAACCGGCGTTACGTTGTACGCGGCATCGGGCCATCCAGCGAATGCGGCGCGGGCTTCGGCGAGGGCGTCGTCCATTGCTTGTGTAGGGCAGGTGTTAGGGGCGGGGGTATCGCTCGCGGGTCGGGCGCGACCCGCAGCAACAGCGGTGACGCTCGCGTGTTCCGCGGAAACGCCGTTCGCCAAAACCGGATCTGGCGAGCCGTCATCGTCAACACCACCGGCGACTCGCCGAACGACTCGACGATCCCGGGTATCCAATGTTCTTCGGTCACGCACGTCCGGCCCTCCCGGAACCGGCACCGAAAACCGCACCGCGTCCCCGGCCCTCGCGAACTTGCGATAGGTAAAACAAAGTGTCAGTCTTTCGGACCGCGTGAGTGAGTAATTACTCCGGACAATCGGCAAACGTAGGTGCCTGGATTTGGGAAAGCCCCAAGGCCGTACCTTCAAGTCGTACGGGTTCATCAACCGCTCGCCGATCCACCTGATTGTAAAGGGAAAAGTGTCAGCCTTGTATGGGCAATCAGCCATGGGATTTGGAGTTGGGAAATACTTACCGCGCTTGCGGCACCGCCACGGCTATGCCCAGCTTCTCGAACCGCTTCGCGGTGGCGAGGTTGAAGTCGTTTTGAGAAATTTGGAAATCTCGAGTTTGGTTTCGGACGGATTGCTCACTCGGGTCGTTGTCGTAATCTCCACCACCACCACCACCACCTTGTACTCCATTCCTCGTGACTAGCGACGCGTACCCGTAATCCACTGCCCGTTTCGGTTTTCCAGGCGCGCGGAGCGGATACGCCGGTTCCGTCCACTTCCCGGGCAAACCCATCAACCGCTCCGCGTCCTCCACGTGAAGCATGGCTCGTTTTCCTTTGTTTGGAAAAGAAAAGGGTCAGTCTTGAGTCTATATGGGCAAACAGTCTCCTTGTGATGTATGTAGTTGTGGAGTTGCCAGTAAATGTTACTAGCAGTGCACTCAAAGAGAGGCAGTAAACAGTGTCGGGATTTGGGAAAGGCCCGAGGCCGTACCTTTTCCGTCGCCCACGTTTTCCACGATGCACATCCGCTTGCCGTTCGCGGTGGTTAACGTGAAGAGCTCATCCAACATAGGGCCGTGTCGCTTTTCACCCAAGTCCACGGACGCCACGACCGTCACCGGTTCCACGAAAGGCGGCGTCCGGAAGCACTCGTAGCACTCCCGGGTTTTGTGGGAGCAGACGTAAGGTTTGCAAACGTTTCCTGGCAAACCGCCACCCCCGGAAGAAAGCGCGGTTTCGAACGCACCAGCTACCTGCGTAGGCGACGCGACCGCCTCAAGCGCGCACTCCACGCAAAGAGGGCCTTCCGCGACGCGGGGGGGCGATTGATCGGGCTTGTCGAAAACGTTGTCATCTTCGTCGTCGTCGTCGTCGTCGCCGTCGCCAACGTCCGCGCGTCGTCTGTGCATCTCAACGCACTGCCCTAGACACACCGCTTGAGGTGCAAGTAAAATATCCCTCGGGTCCCCGTGAATACTAGCGACGACGAAAACTCTTCGTCGTCTTTGCGGGATCCCGAACCCGGTGAGACCAACCACCCGGTGCGCCCAGCGGTAGCCGAGCTTTTCAAGCTCGGCGACGATGAGCGAAATCGCGGGCGGTTGCGGCGGGTCGTCTTTGGCGTGCCAGTGCAGCAGCCCGACCACGTTTTCAAGTAACACCCACGGGACTCGTGTTTTCGCTAACAGGCGAAACACGTGCGAACACAGCCCAGTTTGCGTGCCGTGCCGTAAACCGGGCCGGGACAGGTTACTCGAAGAGACGTCCTGGAGGGAAAAATAAAAAGCAAAGCGTGAGTTCTTTCCGTTCGCTCGTTTCGGTTTTTCTCGGCTTTTTTGTTTTTCCTCGGAGCTCCTAGAAAAGAAAACGAAAGGATAAGAAGCTACGAACGCACCGGACACGGAAACCCGGCGGCGAGGAGCTCGGTTTCGGGAGGCAGCTCGGTGAGTTCCGCGACATCGCGGCGAAGCGCTCGGCCTGGGAAGTGGTGCTGCAGCACCTGTGGGTTGGGGTCAGCGAAAACGGAAGGTGGTGGGGTCGCCTAGAAAGGTTTGTTTTTCTGGTCGGGGAACTGGTGGCGAAAAGCCACCCGAGCTCGGGAACGCGCCTGTACGCAGTGCGGGTCGCTTTCCACTTGCAGGATTATTTCGTGCCCCGCGTCCTCCAAGCCGAGGTCCAAACCGCCGATGCCCGAGAACAGGGACACCGTCTTCATGGGAGGTTTCGGGCGGGCGCGGCGCGCGACGGAGTGAGGCAAAAGAGAAAGACGAGCTTGGTCCAAGAGGAAAAACGAAAGGACGACCCCTCGGAAGGAGGACGAAATTTTTAAAAGCCGGAACAAAACCAGACTGCAGACTGTTCCGCTGATAGTACTAGTTTAAAGGTATGTCTTGACGTAAATATAAACACCGCTCCCACAGCACTCAAAACTAAGACCTCAGGAGTAGTCTATTTAGTCACCATTTACGCTTCCCTGACCCACGGCGTGTTGGCGGGTACCCAGTCCACGAGCTGGCCGGCGCCGCCGAACCACAGCGCGATTTTCGCGCTCCGCGGATTCCACGGAGTCGCCGCCGTGAATGACGTTCCTGCCGACTTCAACCGCCAGGTCCCCACGGATCGTCCCGGGCCTTCTCAGACCATGCACATCACCGGGCCGGACACGATGTACTCACGAGGTCGCCTGTGATTGTGAACGAAAAGTGTCAGTCCCGTGCTGGGCGATGTACGGGTGTACTTCGTAATGTGTATCAGCAAACAGTCGGGCGTACTCGGGCCGAACAGTGCACTTGTGCTGTATGTAGTGCACTTCCTTTCAATGACGGCCGTGTACTCGACCAGGGGCAGTACACAGTCACGTAGGGTCCGCAAACAGTGTGCATGGATTTGGGAAACGCGCAACACGTACCGAAAAAAGGCTTGGCGCTTAAATCCTCGTAGTGCTCCTCGGCGACCGCCTTGGGGCACGAAAACATCTTCATGCCTTTCAACACGAACCCCTTCTTTTCGAAACGTAGACGATGATCATCGTCTATCAAAATAGCATCTCCCTCAGCGCTTGTACCTCCTCCGGCGTGACGCTCGCGAAGTTTTTTGAAAGCGCGTGGACGTCCACGCGACCGTCATCGTACCCCAAGCACATCACGTGTTGCCCAGGCTTGCCCCAGCCCTGTTCGCCGGTCGTCGCGACTTCGAAGGCAACTATTTTTTCAGCCGTCCCGAAAGCCTCAAAGTGCACCGGCGTCTCGGGCGTCGCCGACAACAAGTCAAACGCGAACACCAAGGCGTTGGAGTCCAGGACGAAGAACATGGAAGGCCGCGCGGTGGACCACCGGACGCACACCACGTCACCGGACGTAACCGAGTCCCACACGCGAAGCGCGAGTGAGTGGGATGATTTGTAAAGCGACACCGTTCCGCCGCGCGACGCGGCGAGGAACAGGTTGAAGTTTGTTTCGTCCTTTTCGTTTGGCGCAAACAACGCGTGCGGGTTGAAATCGAGGCTCGTCGCCGCGAGGGGAAGCGGTTTTCGGTGTCCCCAGCTCCCAGGAGCTAACGCGTCGCACATAGCGAACGACCGGGGAAGGTTTGAGGTGCCGTAGCGGGCGCCTCTTTGGATTGAACCGGATTCGTCCGCGACGAAAAACTCGCACGAACCGCCGCCGCGTTGCTTGACCACGGCTAAACAGTTTGCGCTTGTTCGTGCCGTTCCGTCCCCGGTACCCATCGCTTTCGCGTCGCCGTACTTAATTCCAGAGCTGACTCTTGTGATTCGTACCCTCGACCCGAACCTCAAGCCAGCGTCTTGCAGCGCCGCATCTTCAGCTTCCCTTCGCGGAAGCTCGGAGACGAGATGCGCGTCGACGTTGCCGTCCGAGGAAAGCGCGAGAACGTGAAAGTCGCCCCAATCGTTAACGCCGCCGTTTACTTTCTCGTCGCAAACTTTTACGCTTACCACGGCGCCGCCCAAATCGTCCAAAGAAAGGCTCGACCCACGTCCAAGGAAACCAACCCCTTCCGTGGAGTACGACGGTCGCCTGAAACCGAGTACACCGTGTTTCTTGAGCAAACCCATGAGTTTCGAATCGGAGTCAGAGGAGGAGGAGGACTCGTCGTTCGAGCCGTCAATCACGTTTTCATCCCGGATAAAACTTTCCCGAAAACCACCGGCTTGGTCCGGTTCCCTCAGGTCCCATAAACACAAAGCGCCCTCCTTGGTGCCCACCAGCAAAACGTGCGGATCACCCCGTGCGCCGCCCCCTCCCCACGCCACGCACGTGGGCGATCCCTCCAACGTAAGCGCGTGCTTGACTTTCTGGTCAGCGCTGGCAAGGTCCCAGACCAAAACCAACCCGCGGCCGGCGGCGCCGTTTTCAGTTTTACTGCCATTTCCACTTCCACTCTTCGCTTCGTACGCCACGCACAGCGTTTTGGAACCCATACCGCTTGGGGCTTGGAAAGCGCACGCGGCGACGACCCGTCCGTTCGTCAGCTCGTATCCGTCAAGCGCGACGTACGCGGAGGTCAAGTTGTCGGGCTGCCCTTCCACGGCGTGCTGTTTCAACGCGTTCGTCGCTCGCGCGCGCATCAGGTCCACGAAAACCGTTTCACCCGAACCCGACCCGCCCGTTGCGACGCGCTCGCGAAGCAGCGCGTCCGCCACGGCTCCCACTCTCGCCACGAACCCTTGTAGCCTCTTTTCCTGTGCGCTGTACAAGTCGCCGCTCGCGCGTGCCCACTGCATCGCCTTTTGCGCCGCCGTCTCCCGCCTCTGCGCGGCAGATGATTTCTGCGACGACGAAACGCTCTCCGCCTCGAGCGTCTCTCTGCGCGCGCCGAGGTCATCCGGCGCCTGCGCCTTGGCGTCGCGCGTGCCCCCCCCCCCCGTTTGCGTCTCGAATTCCCGCGTATCCCAATCGCCGCCAGTCTGAGTCGTCGCGAACCGCGTACCAGAGTACGGCCCAACCCCGGCGTCGTGCATTTGCGACGGAGTCATTGGCGCGCTGGCGAACACGGAAAACGAACACGCCGCGTCGGCGTGCGTCATGCCAACCGCCGCGGCGATCAGGTTCCAGCGAGACACACGCGACTTGTGCGCGCGCCGCTGCGAGTCCGTCAACGGCTTGTTTTTCGAGCCTTTGCTGCTGGGTAGTCCTTTGACTTTGCGTGTTGGGAGTGCGGACAATCCCGACGGTACCGCGGTTTCTGAAGTCGACGCGTGCGCTGCTTTCTGTTTCAAACGCACCGCCCTCTCGTTTTCCAAACGCACCGCTTTTGCGATGTCGGATTCAAAGCCTCCAGCGGTCGACGCATGTTGTTTGGGAGTCGCAGGAGAATCGTCCTCCTCGAAATCGTCGTCACCGTAGTCATCCTCCTCCTCGTTTTCCTCTTCGAAGTCATCCTCGTACTCCTGTGGTGTGTGGTGGGCAAAGCGAATGTGGTCAGAGTCGTGGGGTGCCCATTTTGAAAATCGGGGGACGCGTGGGGAAGCACAGGCACGCGCGCACAAAAGGCAGGTAATGACGCTCCGCACCTCCTCTTCAGCCATGGCCAGGGGGTTCAGGCGGAGACAGCGTCCGTCCGCCTGAAGGCAGCCGCGCAAAGCACCGGCGCGGGCCTCCTGTGGAAACTTCGTCGTCGTTGTTTCCCTTGAAGAAGAGCAAAATCGTTTTGCAAATCGTTGCTTTTTCTGTCTGCAGATTCGCCACTTGGCTCTACAATTGTAGAATGGAGAATTGCATGCAGACAAGACGTCAAACCGAGACGTCGCGTCTGGTGGTCGACGCGGTTGGGAGTGCGGATTCCTGGTGGTCGGGTAGGATGCCGGCCTCCGAGACTGACGCCGCCGTTTCAGGTGGCGATGACGCTCTGAATGCGGACCTGATAGGAAGTCTACGAGACACGGTACGGCAAACGAATTTTCTCCGCGACGCGATGTCGATGGTCCCGGCATTTCTCGGTGAGACGTTCCGGACGACCTCGTCCACCCGCGATGCGACCGGTACCGACACGAGCTGACATTCCCGACCTTTTCCACGCACTCAGGGCATGTACAATTTCGCATCCGAGTTTGATATTATCCAGGAGCACACGGGTTTGCCGGAAGACGACGCAGGTGCGTTACGGAACACGAGACGCTGCTTTTGCGACCTTTCGCTACGACACACGACGCCGGGCGCCCCGATCGACGTCCCGAGCGCGTGTTTTGTTATCCCCGCGGGCCATGGCGACGATGAGAACCGCAATCAATCGCTATCGACGGGTTCTGCGTTTCATGTTTCAACATTCAACCCGTGTCTGTTCCGGGGACCCTCCCCTGACCGCCCCTCCATCTCCCTCGATTTCTGAATACTCAAGGTCCCTCTGGGTACGGGGGTGACAATGGATTAGGCTCCACCGGGGACTTGCCCTCGCTGGCGGTGAAGGGTGAGCAAATAGCGCCGTTCCGGAGCGATGTACGCGGCGATGGTGACCTAGTAGGCACGAGCGCGGTGACCGCAGCGCAGATGGCGGTCCAGCAGAACCTGGCGCGAATGGAAAAGGTGCGCGACCGACACCCACGATCTGTCGGGACAGATATTTTGCCGTCACCTCACCGAATCAAGAGCGAACAAAAAAAAAAACACCACCACCCCCGCGCCGCGCGAATGACTCTCCTTTTCCTCTCACTGACCAACACTGTCTCCCCTCCCTCCCCAGGTGTACGTCGAGGAGGCTGAAACCACGCCTTGCTTCCCCCCCGCCTCAGCGGTGAAGCGCGGCGGCAGCGGCGGCGACGGCGAGACGCCGCCGCCGCTCAGCGCGTCGGCGGCGAAGCGGCGCAAGTCAAACGCGGGCGCTGGGATCGTCTCTCCTGGCTCCGCGGTGACCACCCCTAGCGGGTCTGGTTTTGTTTCTCCCGGTGCAGATGGCGGCACACCTGCTGAGAAGAGCAGCAAGGGCTTGCGTCATTTCTCCATGAAAGTGTGCGAGAAGGTTGAATCGAAACAAACCACCACGTACAACGAAGTCGCGGACGAGTTGGTCGCGGAGTTTAGTAAACCGGATGACCCGAAATTCTGCGCCGACCAGGCGTACGACGAGAAGAACATCCGCCGCAGGGTGTACGACGCCCTGAACGTCCTAATGGCCATGGAGATAATCACCAAGCAGAAAAAGGAAATCATGTGGAAGGGGCTTCCCGCGACGAGCGGGGGGGACGTCGCGGCGCTGCGGGCGGAGAAAAAACGCGCGCGCGCCGAGATTGAAAAGAAAAACGCCTACCTCCAGGAACTCGTGGAGCAGTACAACTCGTACCAGGCCTTGCTGCAGAGGAACGCGGCGCGGACGGCGGCGGGGCTCGCGCCGAGTGGCATTTCCCTGCCCTTCATCTTGGTGCAAACCAAACCAAGCGCCACCGTGGAGGTTGAGATCTCCGAGGACCAGCAAGTCGTGCACTTTGACTTCAACGCCTCGCCGTTTCAGATCCACGACGGGAACTTTGTTTTGGCGAACATGAACCTGTGCATGGAGAACTTGGCGCTGAGGGGGGAGGGCAACGACGGGAACGGCGACGACGTGGGAGGGGAGGGGATGGTGCGGGACGCGCTGGTTTTGGACGCGAGCGCGTCGGCGTCTCCGGCGAAGAACACGAGCGCGCGCGGGAAGAAAAAGGAGGAGAAAAAGGGCGACGAAAAAAAGAGCGCGCCCGCCGCGAAGAAAGCCCCCGTGACGGCGGCGCGGACGACGCGGGGAGTCAAGGGGAAACGATGACGGACGTTTTTTCCCTGTGTTTTTTAAGTTTAGGAAGGAGCGTGATGGAAAAAATTGCCGACAAATCCTGGGTGTCAAAAATTACATTTACTGTACCCTAAACGCTCATTCTGTCGCATCACAGTCTGTCGATGATTTCCTTGATGTCGTCCTTTGTATACACCTTGTACGTGGGGGATACGCTGGCCATGTCCACGTTGATTGTGCTCACTTTTTCCTCCATCACCGCCTTGAGCGTGGACAACGCCAGCGTCTCCGCTTCTTTCAGCGTCATGTCTTTTCGGTACTCCTCCTGTAACGACGTCTGCGCGCCTTCGCTTCCCGACCCAATCGCCTTGGCCTGGTAGCTCGTGAAGGTTCCGCTCGGGTCGGTGTGGTACAGCTGGTACCCGTCGTCGTCGTCGTGGCCGGCGACTAGCAGCGCCACCCCAAACGGGCGGCTCATGCTGCCCTCTTCGTCCGTTCCGAAGTTCGCAGAAAGCGCGCACAGGCTTTGCGTCAACGACTGCACCGGCATCTGCTCGTTGTACGTGAAGTAGTGGTTCTGCGCCTGCACGCGGCCGTGCTCCACCATGGACTGCGCATCCGCCGTGAGTCCGCTCACCGCGCACCCGATGTGAGAGTCGATCTCGGCGATCTTGTCCATGCTCGACGGTTCCATCAAAGAACTGGTGATCCGCTTTTCCACGGCCAAAACAATACCCTCCTCCGTCCGGATCGCAATAGCGGTGGAACCCAGCTTGATCGCCTCGATGGCGTACTCCACCTGGAACAAACGCCCTTCCGGGGAAAACGTGTTCACCCCGCGGTCGTACTCGCTGCGTGTCATAAACATCGTGACAGCTCGTTATCTCTCGACGCCACGCGCAGGTCTAATGGCAGATCTGAGAAACGCGCCCTTTTGAAATATTGCTTTGAGTAAGCGAAGTATTTCCAAGCGGCTCGTCAGATCTGGTCGGCACAGGAAGGCGACGGGTAGCTACTTAGGAGATTTAGCCCCCCCCCGCTCCCACCATGGCCGCGACGGAGGGAGTGGCTTGGGGTATGGAGGGGATGTTGTTCAACGCTAAGGATGGGTTCAACGAGGGTATCGTCCGCGGGTTGAAATCTGGTCTGCTCACCTCTTCGGATTACGCCAATTTGGCCCAGTGCGAAACCCTTGATGACGTGAAGCTTCACCTTTGTTCCACGGATTACGTCGGGGTGATTCAAAACGAACCCTCGCCGTTACACCCGAGCACGATCGTGGCGCGGTGCACGCAGAAAGTCGTGGAGGACTTCGAGATGGTGCGGTGCTCCGCGTCGGAACCGCTCTCCACGTTTCTGGATTTCTTAACGTACGGACACATGATCGACAACGTCGTGCTCATCGTGACCGGGACGCTTCACGAGCGGGATATGCAGGAGCTTCTTGATAAGTGCCACCCCCTCGGGATGTTTGACTCAATCGCCACGCTAGCCGTGGCGAGCAACATGCGCGAGCTTTACCGGTTAGTGCTGGTGGACACGCCGCTCGCGCCGTACTTCAGCGAAACGATTTCGAGCGAAGATCTGGACGAGATGAACGTGGAGATCATGCGCAACGTGCTGTACAAGGCGTACCTCGCGGATTTCCTGAAGTTCTGCGAGCAAATGGGAGGCGCTACTGGGAACTTGATGCGGGAGATTCTTCACTTCGAAGCCGACCGACGCGCGGTGAACATCACGATCAACTCGCTGGACACGGAGCTGTCGCGGGACGATCGAAGAAGACTCTTCTCCGACTTCGGCGCGCTGTACCCGGTCGGGCACGCGGACCTCGTGGCGTGCGACGACTTCGAGCAGGTAAAGGCGGTGATGGACAACACCCCCGGACTGTACGCGGTGACGTCGAAAATCCAACCAGGGAACAACGACACGCTCCTGGAAAAACACTTTTACCAACACGAACAGAAACTGTGCGCCGCGACATTTCTGGAGCAGTTCAACTACGCCGTTTTTTACGCCATCCTCCGGATGCGGGAACAGGAAATTCGGAACATCATGTGGATCGCGGAGTGCGTGGCGCAGGACTGCAGGAACAGAGTCACGGACGGCTTAGTCAGCGTGGGATTAGAAAACTTGTAAGATCATCGAACCAGCTCGTACGGCAACGATTGGCGTCGTGCCCTTTTTTCAGCAGCCACTAAAGTTTCGTCGGGTGGTTCGACCGAAACCGTCTTCGTCTGTTTCATTCGGATCCGGGCGGAACACCACCGCGTTGACGAACGACGATTGCCTTTGGGTTGCCGCGAACCCGAGGGACGGCCAGTAAAACGATACTTCCGTTCTCGTCACGGAATGCGGACCGAGGGCACGGAAGTTTATGGCAGACGAAGAACCCCTCGGTCGATTCTGTGCGTTCGTTTCGCCGTTTTCGGCGTCGGTGTGATACTCCGCGTGTACCTCCGGACGATTTGTATCCTCTGCTTCTCCTCGCCAATACAGCTCGTCCCGTACGGTATCACTCGCCGCGTTCGCGAGGTCACCGAGAATTGCGGTGAGCTCGTTCGCGGAACGCGCCACCGCCACGGCGCTCTGCACCGCGTCCCGCGCGTCCCGCGGAAGGCCCGCGGTCAGGGAAAGTATCCGGGCAAGAATATCCGTGTTGGCGTCCCTTACTCGAGGCGTGGGTCGCGTCCGGACATCACGCGTAGTACCCCAGTCCACGTTTTGAAGGGTATCGTACGTATCATCAACGCTCACGCGTGTGCTATCCACGTTCGTGCTATCCAACTTCGTGCTCTCCACGCCCAAGTGTTGCCCGCGACCGCCTTGTGCTGTGTTTTGTAAATAAATGCTGCGTTTGAAGCTGGCAAATAAAAATTCGTACATACAACACCCAACTCACAAACCGATCTACACGTTGAACCCGAACCTGGCTCTTCTCTCGGTGCAACTCTCCGCGCACGTGGACGGGAGGTACGTCGCGACGAGCTCGTCCCGAACCGTTTCCACGTCTGTGTCGGACAAAAGATCGGCGTACCACCGAAACTCCGCGATGTCCCCTTTGAAGAAACGTGAAGAGCCGTACCTCTTCGCCTCTGTGCCCAGCGTAAGCTGTTCTCCATACGGGTAATATTTTATGGTATCTGGCGTGAACCCCGTCACGCCGTGCGTCACCTTGGGAACCATATCTCCTACGGTCACGTCCCCGTCCTGGGACGTCACCGACTGATATCCGGTCCCGCCGGAACCGAACGCGACCCTAACCGCCGCGACGTATGCCTTTTGTTCGGGAACAAAAGTCGAGTTAGACACTATGCCACCATACAACCACGGGGTGTGCAGCCGCACTTCAGAATCTACAGCGCACGTGAGCCCAAAAGCTTCGCCCGCAAACGAACCCCAGTCGAAAACGAGGTTGTATTCTGTCGCCGGGGTGTGGGCCATGGGGCGAAACACGACAAAAACAGTCACGCCGGCTTGCGTTGGATGGCTGTGGAAAACGGTTTGGGACCCAGTCGGGGCCACCAGCCCGGTCAGACCGGTAAGGCCACTTTCTGTGAAGTCCCCGAACCCGAACCGCATCGCCTTGTGTCCATTAAACGCGTTGTTCACCAGGGTTGGCGCGAAGCTAAGCGCGTTGCCAGAGCAAAAATGGCAGTCTTCCAAGCCCAGCGGGGTGAACGATAACGTTTCAACTCTGTCGTCCCACGACCCGTACGCGTTGTCCGCCACGTCGTCCGCCACGAGGTGTACTCTGATAGCTTCGAGACCGGTAGAATAAATACACTGGGTGTCCGGACCTGGAACCGCATCGCCCGCATCGGCGGAACCCCCGTGGCCGCACGCCGTGCACACGTTATAAACGACGGAAGTATTCGTCGAGCAGCCGCAAGTAGTGTCCGCCCCGCCCGGATTGTCCCCCGCTGGGTTTGTCGAACCTCCGACGCACGCCGTGCACACGTTAGATGCCACGTGCTCGTTGATGTCGCATGTGGGGGGAGGACAATCGTAAAACGCCGCTGAATGGAAAGTACCGGTAAAATCAGGATCAGGTGAGCCGTTGTGACCGTCATACCCCACGGAGAGCGGCCCGTCGTTGATAAAGAGCGTGGCAACGGCACCCCCGGCTTATGTCACCTCTACGGTCTCGCCGAGCGTTTCATTCCCACCACACGACCCCATGCACGTTTTATACATCCGCGCGTTCGAGGTTTGTGAATCGTAGTAATTCAACTCGAGAGCGTACTCGAGGATGTACCGCCCGCCTGCGTTGAGGTAAGGGTCAAATTCCACCCTGATTGAGCCTCCGTTGTTACACGTCACGTCCATGAACATGATGTGCGTCGATAAAAACCCACCACGCCACGCGCCCCACGCGCCGCACGAGTAAACACCACTCCCGCCCCAAACGAACAAGGATGACGTATCTGTACCGGTGGCGTAATACGTAATATCCAACCGCGCGTACAGAACGTTGTTCGCGGTGAACGCGTGGGTTCCCGGTAAAACATTAGCCTTCACGACGTCGGTAGAGGAGCTGTACGACGCAGCGCACGTGGGTTCGTACCCGTAGACTCGAGGACAATCGTAAAACGCCGCTGAATAGTGAGTACCGGTGAAATCAGTATCAGGTGAATCGTTGTGACGGCCGTAACCCACGGAGAGCTCCCCGTCGGTGATAAACAGGTTGACAACGGCACCCCCGGCTGGTGTCACCTCTACGGTCGTGTTGAACGTTTCATTCGCATCACACGACCCCATGCACGTTTTATACATCCGCGCGTTTCGGGCTTGTGAATCGTAGTAATACTCGAGAACGTACCGCCCGCCTGCGTTGAGGTATGGGTCAAATTCCACTGAAAAATCTGAGCCTCCGGCGTTACACTGTACGCCCATGAACATCATGTGATTCGGTTTAAACCCACCTTGCCACGCGCCGCATGAGGAAGTACTAGGGTCGCCCCCCCAAACGAACAAGGGTGCCCATCCTGTACCGGTGGCGTTAAGGTTATACGCAATATCCAACCGCGCGTACAGAACGTTGTTCGCGGTGAACGCGTGGGTTCCTTGTAAAACGTTCGCCTTCACGACGTCGGTAGAGGAGCTGTACGCCGCAGCGCACGCGGGTTCGTACCCGTAGGCTCGCGCGGTCGACGCACCCAACAAAATCGCGACGACCACCAGAAAAACGTGTTGAAGTGCACTCAGGGCTCGTACGCCGCGCTCGCGCCGGCCTGACGACATCTTCCGATCTTCGTCGGAAAAGAATGGCTTCTTTTTTTTCGCCAAATCTGAAATCGCGCGGTTTTAGGATGATTAACTCCCGGTACGTGCGCGCGGAAAAGAACGTCGGACGCACGAGCGAGTCCACCGAGAGACCTCGAGCGTTTGACCTCGACGAAATGTTACGTACGTTTCGCGGTCCACCGTAGAGCGTGCGAAACCTCACGAGACGTGCACCCCGGGGATGACAAAGAGTTCGTGACCGGCTGATCTAACAAATCTAGATGCGGGTCTCGGCGGGAAGTATCGCGGGTCTCGCGAGTATCACTTTGCACGCGTGACAAACACAACTAGACAGCTCAGGTGGTGCAGTCCCGGGGGGTTCTGTGGGGCGTGTCTGTGGTGTGCACACGCTGTGTGTTTGTGCGCCGCCCTTCTGGCGCCGCCCTGCTGAGAAACGAATTGTTGAAATGGCATCACATGTGAGCCGCAAACGTGTCCAAAGTGTCTCCAACAAAGTCTCCAAGAACTCCGAAACGTCGCGTCTGGATCGCCGTAGAAAAATCGAAACGATAAGGTTACGGTGTGACGATTTGACGCAACTTAAGGTAATCGAAAGGTAGCCCTATTACCTAACAGCACAAAAGTAGAGGCTTCAGACTCCCTACAAGTAGTAGCGATGGCCAGACTTGATGTTTTTGAAGGTGCTCTCTGTCATTGTCCTCCTCCTCCTCCTCCTCCTCCTCCTCTTCCTATTCTCCTAATCCATTCTCCACGCCACAAAGATTCTCGAGTCCCGAACCAAGCACCTGACGCAGGAAGGAGGGAGCCCCGTAACCGATTATTCCCGTCGTTTCGAAAAATCGATACGACGCAGGACGATAAGATGACGTGTCTGACAGTCTGCAGTGGTGTCTACGTTCGACTGGAAAGATCTTTTCACTGTTTGCTACGACACCGACTGTGCCAGTCATTCGCGGACACGCACGCCTGTACGCGTGCAGCCGCCTGAAACATCGAAACCCGCTCACAGCGTGACCCCGAACCCTTTTCACGCCGCGCGGCGAAGGTTTAGGGTCAAACTCTGGTGGGATATCGTGGCGGATCGTGGCAGATCTCGATTTCGCGGTCCCCTCATCGCCGCGGGAGCACACACGGGGTCGCGCTCGGAGGTTTTCTCGCGACGTCGCCCACGCGTAGGTACGTATTCCCCACTCTCTGACTTTTTACTGCTCTGTATGGCTAGTAACATTTACCAGTACTGGTGAGTGTTACGAAGTCGCAAAGTACTACCCTGGTTGCTGCCCCGTGTGGAGAGTGCTACATGTCGCATGTCCCTGTTTGCTCCCGCAAGTTACGACTCAAGACTGACATTTTTCTTCACACTCACAGCTACTCCGGGTCCGCGCACGGCGACGGGATGGGCCGGAACAGCGGGGATATCGCGTACTCCGGTATGAACACGTCGAGTTTGAATCGAACCACGAGTGCGCCAAAGAGCGGGGATATCGCGTACCTCGGTATGAACACGTTGAGTTTGAATCGAACCACGAGTTTGCAGTCACCACCCGGGACGCCGAACAAGTTTCTAAACGAAACGACGTCGCGTCGCAAAAGGGGATCGGAAGACAGCCCCCCCGAGCTACGTGGGTACGCGTTCGATCGCCATAACTCAAACCTGTCCACTACTGATGAGGACGGTAACCGAGACGGCGGCGACGAGTGGGAAGTCCTGGCGTGCGACATTCGGGTGGAGAAGAAAGTCGGCGAAGGCGCGTTTGGGGAGATTCGCAAAGCCACGTGGAAGGGGTGCGAAGTCGCGGTCAAGACGCTGAAAGCAGACTGCCAGAACGATGTGATCGCGTTGAAGGACTTCAACCGCGAGATGAGCATTTGGAGCCGGTTGGTGCACCCCAACGTCGTGCAGTTTTTGGGGGTGGGGTATAAAAGAAACGTTCCCCGGATCATGATTTGCGAGTTCATGGAAGGCGGGTCGTTACAGCAAAAGCTCATGAGCATGCACCACAGCGGCAAGAAGATGCTGCTCGACCAGGGTTTCGGTTTGCTGAAAGGAATCGCTTCCGCGATGACGTACATGCACAGCCGACGGCCGTTCGCGGTGATTCACCGCGATTTGAAACCCGCGAACATCTTGCTCACGGCGGCGGGCGAGGCCAAGTTGGCGGACTTCGGGCTTTCCAAGATGCTCGACATCGAAACACCGAGGGCGCCCCGGTTGTCCACCGCGAGCGCGTCCCCGTCGAGTTATAACTCAACCGAGGATCTGGACGTCGACGTTACCGACGTGATTGGGGGGGCGTTTCCAGAAACTTCCAAAAACGTTCTGCCCAGCCCGAGCGTGTTCGGAAAAGCTTTCTCGTTCCTGACCCCCATTAACAACGAAACGGGCGTCAAACCGACGGAGGCGGAACTCGTGGAGGCTGACCAGCTCGAGTCGAGGAGAAACAACTACGGCGAGAAGCTGTACTCGACGCTTTACGACCACTCGATCCTGATGACGGGCGAAACCGGGGCGTACAAGTACATGGCGCCTGAAGTTTTCAAGAACGAAGCGTACGGGCTGAAGGTACTTATTTCCCATCCCGCGGTGTGGAGTACAGTCGGAAATTACTACCCCCTCCTATTCCCTCTCTACGACTGACCCCTTTTTTTCATCTCTCAGTGCGACGTGTATTCCTTCGGGGTTATCGCGTACGAGATTTTCGAGGGGCTGATGTTGCTGCAGGATCCACTTTCGTGGGCGCGCACCGCGGCCGGGACGGACCAGGTCCGGCCGGCGTGGATGTTCCTTCCCGCGTACGACACCCGGCGCACGGCGGAGACGACCGAAATGATAGAGCAGTGCTGGCACGACGACCCGAACAAGCGGCCTACTTTTATGAAAATAGGAAGCGAGTTGCGGCGCATTGGGCGGATTTTGCGAGCGGAACGCCCGACGCCGCAGTGCGGGTGCGTGGTGATGTAGGAATATATTTGCGGTTGGTATCTGGGAAGAAGAAGCGTTCTCGAAATAAGTTACGTCAGGGTCCCCAATCTCAAACTGTTTAAAGACTAAAAGAGAGAGGAGGCGGATGAAGTCGGCGCTCCAAGCGACCAGGATCAAAGGAGCGGTAAGGTGCTCAAGTGCGCCGATCCAGGCAGAGTAAGAGGAAATTCAATTAACGTTGTGTAATGAACATTGGAGGAAGGTTATTCAAAATGAAAGTCAATCTGCACTGGCTTCACGTCAAAAAAAGGTACCCGTTTATGTCAAGAATCCGTCGTGTGTGGCGTTGTTACTCGCGAGTAGGGTACTCGCGAAGGTGATGGGACTGCTCAAACAATATGTTTTTTCGATTTGAAAGCGATTTTGGAAATCTTTAAACTGATAGTCTTTCAACACAAAACCTTTCGAAATCGCATTTTGATAGATAGGCACGCTACCTATCACCAAATCCCCCTCAACGGAATTCGATTATTAAATCGCCCTCTCGCTCACGCCGGGTTCAGTCCCCTGCGTGCCGGCGTTGGCACGACGAGTGGTTTGACCAAACAGGTTCGTGTGTACCAAAGCTCGGGTGGGCACCTGTTGATGCACCGCCCTAGGGTTAGGGTTCCCTCTCGACGCTTATGCCCGGAGATCGTTGGTTTGAACTACCCTGCGCGTGATGGACGGCACGCCGCACGGTAACCCGGGTCCCTCGAGGGGCGTTGGAAGGCCCGACGGAAGGCCTGACGCCGCTGGCGGACCGCCGCGATTCACCGGAAACGCGGGAGACGCGCGTAAAGGCCGGGGACGTCGGGGTAAGGCCAAGCCACCGAGTAACCCCGGGCAGGTCCCTAAACCGCTTGAAAACGCTGGTGCCGCGGTTGGGGATGTTGAGGATGACGAGGAGGAGGATGGGGAGGTATATGAAGAAGACGGGTTTACCGCAGACCTTCCCGAGGTGGCGGTCGTACACCCTCCCGGCACGACGCACATCACCGGCACGTGCGTGTTGATGTGTCCCCCGTCCGAGCGGGATTTCCGGTCCCGCAAGAACGACATCGAGTTGTTCGAGCGACCAGTCGGCGGCGAACGCAACGCGTCCGACGAAACCCTGGCGGTGAAGAAGTACACGCGGATCGTGGACAACGTCACGCCGGACATGGTACGCACGAAACCGGCGCTCGCGATGACTGCTTCTTACCTGTACGGCCTTCTTGACCAAAGACCCGAGGTGCACTTCATGATCAAGTCGAAGTTCCTGTGGGACCGGCTGCGATCGGTGCGGCAGGATCTCTCCCTGCAAGCCATCACGGACGGGTTCGCGGAGGGCTTGTTGGAGCAAATGGTGCGGTTCGCCGTGCTATCCGAGCACGAGCTGTGCGAAGAAGCCGCGACGGTGAACAATCCGGACGGACACAACAGCCATTTGAACGTGGAACAGCTGGCGAAAACCCTGACGTCGCTGCGGCACATGTACGACGACCGCGCGGCTCGGGGAATCGGCACGGAGCGCCCGCGCGCCGAAGCGGAGATGTTTTCGTTTCAGCTGCTGCTGCGCATCGACTCGCACGGCAGGTACAACGTCAACAGGAGCGAGATGCTGAATGATTTACGGTCCGCGCGACCCGCGGTTTTGCTATCGCACTCGGTACAACTCGCGCTCGCGGCGAACCGCGCGTACCACGCGAATAACATCTTCGAGTTTTTCCGCGTCGTCCAGCAATCGTCGTTTCTGCAGGCGTGCGTGTTGCATAAGTACTTTGCGAAGATCCGAGGCAGGGCGCTTGAGATGATCAACGCGACGTACGGCAAGCAAGCCATGCCGCTTGTGGAGGTGGCTCGGTTGCTGCACTGCAGCGCGGAGGAAGCGGAGGCGCTGGCGGCGCACCACGGGTTGACGGTGCAGAAGCGGCACGGGCGGGGGGGCGGGGCAAACGCCAACGCCAACGCGTCGGACCTTCCCGCGCGCGGGAAGGTTCTTATGATTCGCGAAGCCGGTTTCATCGAACCCGCGGATGAGTTTCCCATTTTGCGGTCACCCATCGTGGACAACAAAAAGGCGGGCACGTACCTCGGGGAGATCGTACCGGCGTCGTCCATCGGGGGAATCGGGGGAAACAATCAAGTTTTGTATAAGCAAAAGTCCCCGCCGCCCGTGCCCGTAACGGCGGTTCCCAAGCCGTGCGTCTCTCCTTTGACGAAAACGCACAATGAGCGAGAGCTGAATGTTCCCTCGGTGTCTCCGACGCGAGACCCCTCGGTTGGACAGCAACAACTCATTGCGGAGGTCAAGGCGAAACAAACTGCGGCAGAGGTGGAGGCGGAAAAACTCCGCGCGGATATCGCGGCGCACGAGCTCGCCATTAAACGCAGAAAGGAACTGAAACGTGTGTCGGCGTATCCGAAAACGCTAATGCCGGCGGCGTTTCCTTCCAGCGCGACACCGAGTGACACCAGGGTCTCCACGCCAGTACCGTCGCCAAACGAAAAAGCAAACGCGTTCGTTTCTCCGGCGGCGCTCGACACGCGCGCGGTTCCCTTTTCGCCGGTGGCGCGCGGTGAAGAACCGCCGTCGACTTTGAGTCAAATTGGCGTTCACACAAGTCAGCCACCCGTCCCTGCGACGACGGCACCGACCCCGATTGGGTTCTCGGCGCTGTTTCCGGTCCCCCAAACCAGCCCCCGACTTGCCGCGATCGTCGTCCCCTCGACGCGAGAAGAGGTCGATAACGAAAAGCGTCGCGACGACGAAGCGGCGAGGGAAAAGCAACGGGAAGCGGTCGCGGCGGCGGCGAAGGCGGCGGAGACGGCGAGACTGGCGAAACAGCGAAACGCGGCAGAAGCAGCGAAAGTTGCTTACGCACAGAAAGCTGCGGTGGCACGGAAGGCTGCGGAAGCGGAGAAGGCTGCTCAGGCCGAGAAGGCTGCGCAGGTTGCCGCGCAAGCCGTGCGCGCGCGCCAGGCTGAGCGTTTGGCGAAGGAACGAGAAGCCAAAGGACGCGCGGAACAAGCCGCGGCGGCAGCGGCGGCGCTCGTAGCGGCTAAGCTCGCGAGACGCGCGGAGAAAACACGCACCGCTCGTGCCGCTTTTGCGATTTTCAAATGGCGACGACACGCGGCGGCTGAAATCCACGCCCGACGGGAAGCGCGCATCGCAGCGGCGAGAACCGCCGCGTCGCCAATTCCCGGAATCGGTCTCTCCGCGCTTCGCGCCGCGGTTTCCTCCGCATTTTCGAAAGCCAATCTCTCCAACGCCCTCACCGCGCTTCGCGCGCGTCTAGACGCCTCACGAAACGTCCCGTGGGGGTTCCCCGTTGACGTGCCGAGCCTCGTTCTCGACAAGAACGAGTCGGCGCACTTGTCGCACTGGAAGCTTGTGACGTGTTCGGGGTTCGATCGTGTGCACAACGACCCGGGTCGATCCGGGAAATCGATCAGCAACTGGCTACGAGCCAAGCTGTCACGCGGGCAAAGCGTGGATTCCCGCGAACAAAAAAACGCCGATGGGAAAATTCTTTCCCTGTACGCTTCAAAACCGGTTGACGAGAAAACGTTGTGGATCTGCGCGCGGGACGTTTCCAGCGCGGGCGACGGCGGTCCCAGCGCCGCCCGGCGACGCGCCTCCGCCGCTGTTTTCGTGATGGACTTTGGATTCGCGAACAAAACCCAACTCGGTTCGGGTAAACAAATTCCTCGAGTTGAAGAACAAAGGCTTTGTGCGTTCGTGCAATCCCTGGAGAGCGACGGCGAGCGTCCGTTACCGCTGCTCGTGCTGTGCGCGTGCGCTGATTCGTTAAAAAACTGGCGAGGCGTCGAAGCTTCGGTCGAGGCGATCGTGTTGTCCGCGTCCACGCGCGGTCACCGCGATATGAGTGACGTGCACTACGCCCCCGCGATCACCGTTCGCGTGTCTCGCATGTCCGCGATGCGCGACTGTGATGCGGCGACCGTCGCGGAATGGAGTGAGTGGAACGACGCGCTTACGAGCGGCTTGCGCTGGGCGGCGAGCGTCGCGCCTCCGGAGCCGTATTTTCGGTCGTCGTACCTGCGCGACGAGATGGCCGACGCGCTTTCTCGACTCAACGTGGAAAACGCAACCTCCGCGACCCCTGGCGAGTGCGTCAGGGTTTGGAACGATTGCGTCGAGGGGTTACGACTTCGTTTATCGAGCTCGAAGGAGGGACAAAAAGCGCGCGTTGCGAGTGGAGGTTTGGCGGTGGAATTCGAAAATGCGGGCACGCCGGGTTTGTTTCAAAAAAGTCACGCGACGCGAACCGAGAACGTGTTCGATTCGATTTTGGATTTCGCAAAGCTCCCCGCGTTTCCCGAACCCATGGAAAGCACCACACCCGTTGACAGGGTCACGACGTACCTCGGCACGCTGAATCACGCCGAGGCGCTAGGGCCGGGCGCGGTTTCTGTTTTTTTCAAAAAAATCGGCGTCGGCGACGATTTCTTTTCGGAAACAGAACCCCGCCGCGACGCGCGGCGTCCACTCTGGCCCGCCGTGTTTCGTGAAATTTTCGCGCAACGACTGGTGAATATCGAAACAGCTCAAAAGAGATGTGAAGCGGGCTGCGTGTATGTCTCCCCGCTGGGTGTTGGGGGCACGGCGGCGCCGTTGGTAACGCCGACAAAGGCGCCTTTGTCGGATCTCCCGGCGCAAACGCAAACGAAGGCGTCGCCGGTTTCCAAACGAAAATCCTCTCCTGAAAAATCCGAAAAGCGGAAACGTATTTCGTTCGACACCTCCATCACGGTTCCCATGCTGGACGTACCGGCGTCTCCATTCCCGCAGCTCGCGCGCGCGAGGGAAGATGCCGAAAATCTAGAGGCGTGGCTCCTGGACGCGGCGTCGCCGGCGCCGATTCGCGACGGCGACGCCGCCGCGAAGCTCCGGCGACTCGCGGGCTGGGAAATGAAGACGTTCACATAGATAGCTAAGCTAAGCTAGGCAGACATTCACACAGCTAGGTATTTACAGCCATATAATTTTAAACAAACACGTGAACGCTTGAACCAATCGGACGACGTCTTTCGTTATTACAAGTGCGTATTTCTATCGTTCAAAGCGCGAGTTTTTTCCGGGGCGTGGGTGTGTTACTGTCGTTGCCTTTCCTTCTCTTTCCCTTTCGCGCGCTTTTCGGCGATGCGAGGGTGGCGGTTTTTGGCAGGGCGGGCGAGAACGGTTCGTCGTCGTCCGATTCGTCGTCCTCCTCCTCTTCGGTGTCGTCGTCGTCCACGGCGAACTTCTTTCGCTTCTTCTTCGGCCGCCCGCGCTTGCGCGCCGCGGCGTACTCGCCGTAATCGTTCGCGTCGCTCACCATGAGCGTGGCGAACAGCTCAGCCTGCGCCGCGCAGCTCGCGAGCGTGGCTGATGCGAGCGGGTCGCACCACGACAAGTCCAGCGACGACGCTTCTTCGTCCTTTCGAAACGCCTCCCCCGATTTCAGCGGCTCCGCGGGGTTGTACGCCTGCGTTTTCGCATCCGTGATGTCAAACGTTAACTTCAGGTGTTGCTTCAGGGAAAGCATGATGGACGCGGACAACGAGAGCTCGACGTCATCCTTGAGGTCCGCGCTGAGCTCTTCGTCATTTTTAGCAGTCACGGCAGCCACGCGCTCCGTGAGCGAATCTTGAAGCGTCGACGCGCGCAGGGAGATTATTCGGTTCAAGTGGAAAATCACGAACAGCACTTCGTCGGTCATGGTGAACGGCAACGCCGCAATGGCGTTGGCGAGGAAACAGAGGTACGTAACGTCCGACCCGACGGTCTTGCCTTCGTAGCGACGCAGCAGCGCGGAGAGAAACTTGAATCGCGTCGACCGCGTGCCGTTGACGAGTTTGTAGATGTTGGTGAACCCGTCATTCACCACCTCCGCGCTCGCGACTTGCGCGTCAACCCGTTGCCCCCCCTTGCGCGCCGCTCTGCGCGCCGCGGCCTGTAGGCGCTTGCAGAACTCGAACAGCAACCCTAGCCCGGCGCCGAGCTGGTGGTCGAAGAAATCGGGGTACTTGCCGTGTTGCTGCCGTAACAACCGCATGGCGAGCTTTTTCGAGGTCAGCAGGGGATCCGCTTGCAGCGCGATGAGCGGCGGGAAACAGCTCATCGGGTGCACCAAACCTTGTCGCAGCACCACCTCCGCTAAGTGCAACGCTTTTAACCGCACCGCGGGCTCCGGGTCCACGCAAAGCTCAATCACGAAATTCCAGTACCGCTGCGCCACGCCGTTGGCGAGCGAGTTGTCGTGCTCGCCGTTGACGGTTTGGAAGCCGGCGTCTTTTTTAGGGCTGCTCAAGCCGTTGTTCGCTTCCGCTCGTTTCGCCTCCGCGAGTCGCCGGCGTTTAGCCCGCGACAACGCTCCGCCGGTGCCCGCGATCGTCGCGGCGGCGGCTTTGGAGTTGGTTCCCCCAGAACCACCGCCCTGCGCGTTCGCGTCGTCCGACATCATGATCATCGTCCTGACCTCCTCCTCGCGCAAGTACTCGTCCAGGTTCAAAAGCGCTTGTTCCTTGAGGTTTTTCTCCGCGCTCGACCCGAGCGCCGCGCGCATGATCCCGTCCATGCTGCCCTTGCCGAACCCGCCCTTGGAGCAAAGCATGAGCTGCGGCCTCGTGACAAACAGAAACCCACACGCTTGCAGGGCGCCTCGTTTCAGGTCGAACTCGTTCGCAGAGACGGTGCGCTGCAGGAAAACGCGGAACACACGTAACAAGTTCGAGGGTGACACGGCTTGTTCCCGCGAAAACTCCAACGTGTCCGCCCCGAAGCGCGCTAAGTGGCCGAGCACGAAAAGCGCGCGCGAGACGTGCGCGCGTTCCCCGACGGAGAGGGTTTCTTTTTCCGAAACCTCATCCAGGAGCTTGACGAACCGTCGGCAGATCTGAAGCGCCCCGGACGCGACGTTGTGTTCGGCGTTCGCGGCAAGGGTCTCCGCGACCGAACAAATACACCGCGACGCGTAGTACAACACGCCGTGAAAGGTGTTTCTTAGCAGCAAAAATCGTAAATCCTTCTCAATCTCAACCGCCGTGTCGCGCGATAAGCACCCGCACTCCTTGACCACCGCGTCCACGACTGAGATGCAGCACTGGAGCTGCAGCGAGTTCGCGGAGGTGTTTTCGTTGCGCTTGACGTACGGCTGTAACGACGTGGCGAAGTGGAGGGGGTTTTCATCCGCCACGCAAAGGCGCGCGTCGGTGGCGCAAAAAACGTGCAGCCCCAGGGCGTACCGTACCGCCCTGGGGAACCGGGTCATGTCCGACCCATTTGCGTTACCCGCGGTATCGCCACCAGCATCGCCGTCGTCCAACTCATCCGCCGCCTCTTCCCGTGCAAGCATCCCGTCCAGAATCGCGCCGCAGATCGCGCGCGCGGTCGTGACGGTTTCCGAGAATTCCCCCGACCTCGTTTCGTCCGAACCGCGAAGCGCGGTTTGTTCCTCCTCCGACGGGAACACGACTTTGCGCAGAACGGCGACGATGGGAAACGACGGTAACAGCGGCAGCTTGGCATACCCCACCCTTGACACCCCGCAGTACACCTCCCACGTCACCGCGACGAGCTGTTCCGCGCGTTCTGTGATTGGGTCGGGTTGATCGTCCGTTCCCTCTTTGTTGGCGTTTCGTTTCCGAACCGGCGGTTTCGAAAACCAGAGTTCCCGGAAGATTTTCACGACCAACTCCTGCACTCCGGGATCGTCGTCCAGCACGCGGAAGGCGAGGTGACGCAGGGCTTGGATGCTGTGTGCGAAATCAGGACCGCTTTTGAGGCAGTCAAACAGAATGTTTATGACCCGCTTCCGAACACTAACCCCAACGTCCGCGATGCGCTCCACGATGGCGCCGTAGTACGTCTCCGCGATCGACGGGTCGTTCACCACGTGCTTCCCGAGAAGGTCCACCACCGCCGAGCGCACCGCCGTGCCGTTGTCGGACATCCGGCGATGCACCGCTTTGTGCACTTCCGGCCATGACAGCAGGCTCGGGTCGGAATCGACCACCGAGGCCAGCGCCCTGACCGCGGCCGCGCGAACCATGATCGTGGGATCTTCCAGCGCCCCGAGAAGCCGGTCCACGAGGATGTGCGCCTGACGCGCCAAGGGAAGACGCTGCTGAAGTTGGCGACACAACCGTACGGCCGCAGGCCGGGGCAAAGACCCTGCGCCGTCGACGGAGTCAACGAATTTCGAGTCCACGTGTGCGTGAAGCACTTTCGCGAGGGATTCGTACGTCACCTTGGTTCCGCCCGGACCGACACCGCCGGATCGGAACCCGACGCCTACGCGCTCGGCTTCGCGCGAAAGTTGCGCCAAAACAAACGTAAACGCGGAACGGTCCGCGCGGCCCGGGGTTTCGTGGCGGACTTCGTTCTGAAACACGTGTCGTAGCAGCAGCGCTTCAAGCACCAGCGCATCCGTGGCACCGACGTCAGCGACTTGCGTGTTCGCGTCCGCATGTGAGGCGCGCGAGTCCGCCGCGTCTTGCTGCGCCAACTCAAACGCGGCGCGCGTGTCACTTTCGCAAAGTTGTTCGTCCTCCCCCTCCTCCGTCTCCTCGTCCCCAGAGAAAAGCGCACTCCACGTCGTGTCCTTTTCGCACAAAAGCGCGTCTTCCTTGATTCGCGCGGTGACTTGCCCTAGGAAATCCAGGGAAAGCTCCCGTACGCGGATTTCATTGGAGCTGATGCCGTGCCCGCTCAACAGCTGCGCGCACAACGACAACAACATCAAACCGGCAACCGGCCACTCCGGCATGTTCAGCGTGGTGAGTAAATCGTGGACCAGATTCTGCATCAAAGACTTGATGTCAATCTCCTGCGCCCGCGCGGATTGCCACCCCCGTAGTAGTTCTTTCCAGAAGTAGTGTGACCACTGGAACGCGGGGCCGTACCCTTCCAACGTATTTTTTTCCGACGTCGCCACAACGAGCGCCGCGCTCGCGACCGGTTCCTCAAACGTCACGCTCGCCTGCACGCACTTCAGCAGCATCGCGGACAGCACTTGGATTGAATTCGAGTCATCCTCCGGAAGCATGTACCGGCGAAGGTTCCTTCCAGAGGAAGGGAGCTTCAGCAGCGACAACAGCAAGTTATCCAGAATCAAGCTTCTGTGTTCCGGGTACTGCTTGAACGCCGCGACGACGACGTCCACGGCTTTGGCTTGAGTCAGATCCACGCCGTCCACGGTGAGCGCCGAGACCGCTAAGCTGGTGAGTTGTAACACCGTCGCGTCGGGGAGGTGAATTGTGAACAAAAGGTGCGCCAACTGCGTCAAGACGCCTGATAAAAGGTCGTTGATTCGCTTCACAGCGCGTGGGATTTGATCCACGCGCGTTTTGCCGCCCGCACCGCCGGTTGAGCCTTTCCCGCGTTTTCCCGGCGTACCCGCGCTTCTCGAGGAGGACCCTTTCTTGCCTTTCTTCACCGGCGTGTTGTTCTCGTCGCCGCCCGCGGTGTCTGGGTCAAACGTTTCCCTCTCGCCCCTGTGGATCTGGTAATACGACGCGTCGTGGAACACAAACACGTTGCGCGTGAGTTGGAACTTGACAAAACCCACAATCGCGTCGATGCTCTCTTCCCGGTACACTTCTTTGGGCATGTCTTTCGCGCAAAGAATCGTTAACGTCACGGATACCGCGTCCAGGGCTTTCAGGATGTTCAAAACGCCCGGAACGCCGTTCTCGTCGTCGTCTTCGCGAACCTCTGTGGCGTCCGCCCGTGCGGCTTGCTTTTCCAAAACGTCCAGCAGCCGCGTGATTTGTACCGACGGTACAGCACCCATCACACCCAAACGCGCAAGCTCGGTCGTTTCGCGTTGTAAATCACCCAACTCGTCCCTCGTTAACATCTCCTTGTCTTCGTACAAAATTTGCCCCCCCCGCACGTTGCTACTCACGTCCACCTTCTCGAAGATATCCTCGCACGTCTGGTGGAACTGCTCCAATAACTCGGAGGATGAGGGGCCTGCTGGGAGCTCCACGTGCCTCGACGCGTTTCCCGCGCGCACCACGCGAGGCGCTTTCACGGTCGCGACGGAAACGGTTTGGTCGGTGACCACGCCGGCGGTGCCGGGCGGCTGCGGCAGTTGCCGCGGCGGGTTCGCCTTGTGCGAAGGGCGGTCCGCGGTGACGTGGAACACATCGGGCGAACGCTTTATAAGCGCGTCCCTCAAAGCGCTTCCCTGGGGAGGGCGCTTCGCCAGGGGAAGCGTGCTCGACCTGCGGAGTGAGGTGAAAGTAAGCGGGAGGCTACGGTGAGATTTTGAACCCTGCGGTCGGCGATTGTTGGCATACCGGATCTGAGTTTTAGTGGGTGAGTACCGAGGGGTATGGATGAAATGTAAGACGCACAAGTACGCCACGCTGGTCTGCCCTAGTATCTCAGCGAGCCTGTCCAGCAGAGGGTTTGTTATCTCGGGTTCACGCGCTGCCTGCACATCCTCCACGGCCGGTTCCGCGAACCGGGGCAGACTGAGCGCGAACGTGAACTCGCACGTGCCCAAGTTGGTCAGACGCGGGTGGAAGCTCCGTTCATCAGCCACGTCCGCCATCGCGGATGGTGCTCCACCTCAGACGACTCTGAGGCGCTCCGATATAAGAGGAGTCACACCTCACGCGCCGTCGCGCAACTCGCTTTGGTCGCTCGGACTCTCTCTCGAGTCGTGACTTCATCATAATCAAGATTTAACTAGCAGCAGCAGCAGCAGCAGTTTTTGAGTTTTTCTCGCCGCCTCGTCTCGTCTCGTCTCATCACTCTGTGAGGACACGCGAAGCCTCCCAGGTCGTATCGCTCGTGTGTGTCGAGCGATAGCCACCGAGGAGCGCGGGAACAAGAAAAGAGTCCCCCCGGCCGGCGCCGCCTCAGGGCCATGGCGAACACAACGGACCCGCTTGCCCGGTCGATTCACGGCACAAATCCTCAGGTTCGTACGCGTGGACGTCCCAGAACGCGTCCTGACCGTTCTTCGGTTTCGATTCCTCGAGCGTGTCACCGCCCATTTCGCGTCACGCCTAACTCACCCAACCCACCCTAACCCACCTCACCCACCCACTCTCATCACCCCCGTGACTCGTACCACAGAACCTGGTGGAGACGATCACGCGGGCGAAAATCTACGACATGCCGTACTGGAAGGAGAAGTGTTTCGGGGTAAGCGCGGAGACGTTGGTTGATTTGGCGACGGATTTGCGGTGCTTCGGGGGCATTCACGGCGGCAACAACAAAGCGACCGATTTTCTGTGCCTCACGCTGAAGATGCTACAGATCCAGCCCGAGCGCGAGATCGTGGTTGAGTTTATTAAAAACGAAGATTACAAGTACGTCCGCGCGCTGGGCGCTTTTTACCTTCGCCTGACCTGCGCGCCGCTTGAGATTTACCAGTACCTGGAGCCGCTTCTGAACGACTACCGGAAACTGCGGTACAACTCGCCGCAGGGCAAGTTCTCGGTGCGACACGTGGACGAGTTCGTTTATGACCTGCTGAGCAAAGACTACGTGTGCGACATAGCGCTGCCTCGCATTCCGCACCGGCAGGTTCTGGAAACCGCGGGGCAGATCGAACCACGGCGCAGCTCGCTGGAAGACGAGCCCGACGCGGATACACATGTACAGGACGCGGAGCGCGACCCGGATGACGACAAAAAGCGACGAGCACGCGAAACGAGCGGTGAGCCGGGAGAGAGCCAACCGGAGAAACGACTGAAAGCGTGAGACGAATTTTATTTTTTTGGTCAAAACCACGCCGGCGCTATTTATCGTCAAGGGCTTAATAGTTATTAGAGCCCTTGTTATCGTTTCGCCTCTTTTTTCACGGGCGTTGTCGGCGCCCGCGCGGCGTGTTTCTTCCGAGGCGGCGAGGAAGGCGCGGACTGGCCTTTTTCTTTTTTGACTTCGCGCTTATGCTTCCTCGGGAATGGCGGAAACTTTTCCGCCTCACGCTGAAGGTCTTTAATCCAGAAGTACTCCGAGTTGCGCGTCTCGTCGACGGCGCCGGTAACCAGCTGATGGTGGAAGCGTTTTTTTTCTCGGCGTAACTTGGAGAAAACTTCGTGGCGCCCGTCCAGCACCTTCCCCAGCCGCGCCCCCAGTCCGCGTTCGCCCTTCCACGACTTGTTCATGGCCATTGTTTTCGTCAACACGGACTTGTGCGCGTTTTTGCACCCCCAACACGTGACCCGTTTTTCGGGGTGCGACTCGGGGTGCGACTCGTACTCGCGGTAATTCAACCCGCACTTCTTTGCGGTTTTGGCGTCTATTGGCGTGCTTTCCGTGCACGCGTGACACACATCTTCGTCCCCCGCCGTCGCCGGCGTGTCGCGGTCCATTCAGTCTTTGCCCGTGCGCTTGCCCTCCGCTCGTTTCAGTTTCCGCGTTTCTTCCGCGTCGCCGAAGTCGCGTTCAAAGGATTCGTCTTCCCGCTGGTCCCATTTCCGGAACCGGTCCCTGAACCAGTCGTACTGCCACCAGTCATGGCGCCCGTGGTACTCGTCCTGGGCGTCGTCCTCGCCGTGTGCGCTGTTCGTGTAGGTTGATTCCTCGTGGCTCTTCTCGTGGCGCGGCAAGGTCAACAGGTCGTACGCGTCTTGGACGATTCGAAATTGTGCGCTCGAACCGCCTTTGTCCGGGTGTGTCTTCCTCACCTCCCGCAGGTAAGCCCGCCGGACGGTGCCAGGGTCGTCGCTAAATTTTACGTTGAGCACGCGTAAGGCTTGTGCATGACTCGACATGGTTCCCACGCAGCGGCGCAATGTGTGGACACGATGTTCCGTGACAACGACAATTGTCTCGGACCTCGCGATATCGCGAATATCTCAATTTTGCCAATTCCGAAAACCACCGAAACGCTCAAGTTTTCGAGGGGGGGAGGTTGCACGCGTGGATCACATCGCCTTACGTGGTGGAAGTGCAGTGCACCGATGGCGCACAGAGGTCCGATTCCGAACGTGCAGTGTCCATCCAACGGTCTGCCCTAAGTGCGCGCGTGTACGCCCACGTCGAAAGCTTACTTCAAGTAACAACTTCGAAACGTGGCGTAGAAAAAACGGTGACGACAAGGGTGGTCATTTACTTCGAGAGTACGAAGATCGTGTAAAAGAAGCGCACGCCGTCACGTACTGATCCGAACACAAAGCGTGGTGGAAGTGCGAGACGTGTAAAAAACGGTGGCAAGCACCGGTTACATAACGAACACGTGCAGAGACCAAGCCGTTGGCCGTTTGCGTCGGTGAGCGATTGTTTTTACCACCTATCAACGAATCACTTTTCAAAGTAAATTCTGAAACGAACAGCGCTGAAAACGAAAAAGTTCAAGCCATTCATCAGACTGCAGTAAAAAAGGCCCCACACCAAGCGCGGAGCGAATGTAACGCAACACCCTGAGGTCAGCCCGTCCCATAAAACATTTTGTGCCATGTGGCATGTGTACATGGCTTCTGGGGTTCTCTTCGGCCACACCGAAACGCGCCCTGAGGCGCGTTTCGAGACTTCACGATGGACGTCGAGACACCGAACGTCTCCGCGATGACGAATGATGAGCGCACGCCGCTCATCGACCGCGCGCCTCGCGCTCGAGTAACGAAGCCTGCCGCTTGGGTCTGGGCGATCGTGATGGTTACCTGTTTGGCGGGTGTTATTTTCTTGGGCGTGTCCGGGAACTTGCACCAAAACATGGGCGTGTCCGGGAACGACAACGACATGGGCGTGTCCGGGAACAACCAAGATGCGGCCGCAGTACACGCCGCGGGAGACTCCAGCCACCTCGGGGTCCCTCTCCCCACGATTAACTGCCCCACGAGCTCGGTGAACTTCGCTATGAGTCTACACCAAGTTTACGGAAACTCAATCAACGTGCAACTTCCTCGGGTCGAAGCTTGTACGCCGAAGTTCGCCGGCCAACGAAAGTGCGTCGGCGTGGGCGGTAACACGGTGAGCACCGCGTTGCCAAACCCAAACGTCAACATCCAAATTGAAACCCCTCAAATCGACGGGTATTCGTTTTGCAGCGTGAAAACGCTGATAGACGAGCTCAAGAGTTCCTCAGTGACCCCAACGAAAGTCAAAACCGCGGCTTGTCAACTGGTCGGCGCGAGCAGCGACGTGTGCCGCGTGTTGACCGACGTGATCAACCACGCCGCGAACCTCGCGGACCAGATCGCCGACCTCAAGAACATGCACACGCTTTCTGATTTGCAAAACAACGCGATTATTCCGCCCGATATCAAAAACGCGGTTTCAACGGTGGTGGACTCCATAGACGGCGTGAAACGCGACGTGGTTTCGTTGATTAAAGATATAGGAACCACGACACAGCTCGTCACCGACGCCGTGGTGGGATATACTTCCTTAATCGACGCCATCTCCAAGGCGCCTGATAAATTATTTACCGCCTTGCTGGACAAGGTGATTCCCACCAACGCGTATAACTTGGTCACCATGCTGAAGGTTCCTGCTTTGAACACCGCGAGCGCGGGCGGCGCGGCCGCGCTTGGAGCGAGCGCGCCCGCGATAATTCACCCCGACAACACGCAAGCGCTGCGGCTTTTGATTCGTGAAGCGCTCGGCGTGGAGACTGAAAACGTTACCGAGGTTTACGGCCTCGAGTCCGTATCGGAACACCACGCGCGTTTGGCAACAGAGATGGAAGCGGCGTTGGGAGGTGACAAGGACGAAGGCTCGTGCTTCCCCTTGGACATCCCTATCTTCGACGAATTCATGTCCGCAACGGACTACGAGATGCTGTGGCCGGAGAAGCTGTTTGACGACGGGCACGCCCCTGACGCGTTTGAAATCCGTTTGCCAAAATTCACAGTCTCCACGTGTATCAAAGCTGAGTTCCAGCTCCCGTTGCACGCGTGTGATGTTTTGGTAATGGGGCGAAATCGGTGGGGATCCGTACTAGTGTACTCTTATTTACCCTATCCGTACGCACCAAAAGAAAAGTAAATCCTTGATTGAGGAGCGGTTGTCATCGAAAAAGGGGACGAAAAATGACGCAAGCGCGGGGGGTGGGGGGGCGACGGTGAAGCTTTAATATCGATGTTAGAGTATACACAATCGTGCGTCTGGTATTTACAAAGACAAATCCTGCATCTGGACCAACACGGCATCCCTGAGAATCTGACTAATCGCCGTGTGGCCCTTTTGAGCGGCTATGGACAGTGGCGTCCATCCGTTATCCGTCGCCTTGTCGATGTCCGCCCCCGCCTCGATCAGCGCCCGCACCAGCACCGCGTGGCCCATATGAGCGACCATGAACAGTGGCGTCGCGCCGCCATCCATCGCCTGGTTGACGTCCGCGCCCAACTCCATCAGCGTCCGCACCATCGCCTCGTGGCCCTTTTGAGCGGCCATGAGCAGCGGCGTCACGCCGTTATCCATCGCCTTGTTGACGTCCGCGCCCAACTCCATCTGCGCCCGCACTATCGCCTCGTGACCGTTTTGAGCGGCGATAAACAGCGGTGTCGCGCCATTGTCATCCCCCGCCTTGTTGACGTCCGCGCCCAACTCGATCAGCGCCCGCACTATCGCCTCGTGACCCTTTTCAGCGGCGATGAACAGCTCGTTCTCGTCACATGGGCAACCGTTCTTGCGCGCCCACAGTAGCACCTTCAGATGCCCGCCCTTCGCAGCTTTATGGCACGTGCGTATGTCCCACGGGCAGCCGTTCGCGCGTGCTCACTGCAGCACCTCGAGGTGCCCGCCTCTCGCCGCCGCCGAGCACGTGTCCCGGTCCCACGGCCAGCCGTCCGCGCGCAACACCTTCAACTCTTCGAGCTGTCCGCTCCTCGCCGTTGCCTGACAAAGGTATTCTCGACGCGACAGGCGACCTTGCCGTTGCATGCGCTGCACCGCGCTTAAACATCCGAGCTTTACGGCTGCATCTTCATCAAGCTCCTTAAGCCGAAGCCCCGTTTCTGCCACCGCGTCGCGCATCGCGCGGCTCACCGCTGGGAGCCGTGCGAGATCTGCGGGGTCGTCGTAGTACTCAGATCTGAGAACGTGCGTGACGACCAGGTGGTTGGGGAGGCGGGGGAAGGCTTCGCCCGCGTTAGCCGTGTTGGCCGTGTTAGCATCGCGGCGCTCCTTCTTTTTCTTTCGCGCGCGAGCTTTCTTACCGGACATCGCGTTGGAAGAGTGGGTGGTTTTGTGTCCGCGTCGTGCGCGTCGTTGTGCCTCGAGGCTTCCGAGAATGTGCGTGACGATAAAATTCCGCGGCGACTGTTTTTACTGGAGTCACAAAAAACAAAAGCAACTCACCCGTTACGAAGCACCATGTACATAATAAATACATCGCCCGTCCGAACGCCGATTGAGACGTAATGGGCTCGTTGGAATCGTCACGATGTCCTCTCTACGCGCATGCCAAAAAAGACAAACCAACTCCGGCGAAAGCCAAACCGTGGTGGAACGCGTTCGTGTAATAAAAAGACGAGACGATGTCTTCAACAAAAAGAGACTTTGTGTTTTTTGAATGGGCACACTCAAAAGTCGTCAGCGCGCTGGTTGTCCTCACCACTCACGGAGGCGCTCGCCTCTGGGTTACGGTTTCGGAAGTTTCGCGGGGTGTTGCACCACGCCGAGGTGTCGTGCCATTCGCTTTCGATGTGGAGGTAGGCGACGCTTGACGAGCACGTTCCGGGTGGCACCGCCGAGCTGTCGCCATGCCGATCTCGCCCCGTCCGCTCGCCGCCGTGACGCGAACGTACGCGCCTTCGTGCGTGACGCGAAACCCTAAACGGTGTGTCACACAAAGCACGCATGCTGCGCACACCACGCGTGTTCCAAAGCGCGGCGCGGGCGTTCGGTGCGGGTGTGTTCCGATTTTCGGTGGCGCGGTCGCCACGAACGCCCGTGTTCGTGATGCGAAAACAAACACTTTGTGTTCTGTGCGAAAGTCGCGCGCGCGTCGCGCGGTTTGGCAAGCGAACCGAGCCCGTGATGCGTGTCATCCCGAGGGCGACGATTGTGACGACAGCACACCACTAGTCAGTCATCCAAACACAACTACATTCACACGAACCGCAAAGGCCGTGGGTTCCGTAGGAATCCTGGCCTTCCTTTGCAAGCTAATAGGCTTGGCGCGCGAAACGTGCGTGGCGGGCGCGTTTGGCGTCGGCGCCGTCGTGGACGCGCACGCGCACGCCTCGTTGATCCCCTTGTTCGTTTTCGTCACACTCGGGGGCTTGAATGGACCGGTGCACAGCGTTTTGAGCGGGTGCTTGTTGGGGGTGAGGGCGAACAAAAACGATGAAGAAAACGATGCAAACGGGACTGAAACAAAGAACGCGCGCGCAGACGCCGAAAAAACCGCTTCGTGCGTCGTCACGGCGGTTACGTTGGCGGCTTTTTTCGCGAGCGTTTTCGCGTGCGTCTTCGCGCCATCCGTGGCGAGGGTTTTGTCCCCCGGTTTGTCCCCTGGGCTGTACGTATCCGTCACACAACAGCTGCGCATCATGTCCCCGATCATCGCGCTCGCGGCAATAAACGTGGTCGCGATGGCCAAGATGACGGCTTTGGGTAAAACAACAGCCGCCGTGGCGTCGCCCGCCGTGGCCAGCGTTTGTGTGGTGTGCGTGGTTTGCGCGCACGTCTCGGGCGTGGTTTCCGTGCGACCGGAAATCGTCATCGCTGTCGGGACCACGATCGGCGCGGTGTTGCAGTGTGCTTTTTTAAAAATCGCCGCGGGTATGGACAAAACCTTCCATCACGTCGCGTTCGAGGTATCCTCGCTGTTCGCGGTGCAATCGCGGGCGGTCAAATCCGTGGCAAGAAATCTGGGAAAGGCGTGCCTAACCTCGGGCGTGATGCAAATCGCGTCCACGTGCGATTTATTCACAGCGTCCTTCATCCCGACCGTCGCGGCTGGGCTGGGGTACGCCACGCTACTGGCGATGACCCCGCTTGGAATTTTATCCACCGCGCTGATCACGCCGCTCGCGCCTTTGTTTTCTTTAAACAAACACCCCGCGAACCGCGCGGCGCTACAAACTTTGGTCGGCGCCGCGGTCAAGGTCACGTTTACCGCGACTACGTTCGCCGCGGCGATTTTGATTCCCCTCGCGTCGCCGTTGATTTCCTTCGTGTTCCAACGCAACGCCTTCGACGCAAACGCCACCGCGCTGGTGTCCGCAATGTTCGCCGTGTTCGTCGCGGGCGGGTTTTTCTTCGTGACGCGGGAAATTCTGGTTCGCGTTTTTTACGTCCTGGAAGACGCGTCGGCGCCGTTTTGCGTCGCCGTCGTCGCCGTCGGCACGAACGCCTTGCTAAATTTTGCGTTCACCGGCGGCGGCGGCTTGTGGCAAGAACTCTCCCTCGGTGCGCCTGGCATAGCGCTCTCCACCGTGGTAACAGCGGGTGTGAGCGCGTTTCTGCTCGCGCGAGCGCTGCGCGCGACGCTGCGACTGTCAGACGAAAACGAAACGGAAACGGAAACGGAAAGCCTGAGAGAGGCGCCGCACTTCGTCAAGGCCGGCGTCGCCGGGGTCGTCGCGTTTGCCGCGACGAGCGTTTACTTCACGCTCGCGTCGAAACACGCGCCCGCGAGTGCGGCGCACGCCGCGGCGCGACTTTGCGCCGCCGCGGCGGCGGGAAGCGTTTCGTTCGTCGCCGCGGCGGCGGCGCTGCGGCTTGAGAATCCGATGACGAGCTTCGAGGAGTACGCCGTTGACGCGAGGAGAAAGGTTATTTAAAAGAGCCGACACCGAGCACGTAGTACGTAGAAAGTAGTTTGAATTGAACTAAGGAATGTTCGATTAGTCTGTTGATTTCAAAATCACGAAATTACCGCGCGGTCGCGCCCGCACGTCAACCATGGTAGCTTAGTACACGTAGTTCTTCTGGTACGTGGACTCGGACTCGGAGTCGGACACGTCACCGGCGACGAATTTGCCGAGCTGCGCCATGCCGTTCTCCTTGGCGCGGCGGACGAGGATGCCTTGCGCTTCCACAAGCTTGGCATCGTCTCCGGCCCAGGTTTTGAGAACGGTGTTCTGCAGCGCGCGGGCGTAGGAGAAGGACACGTGCCACGGGTTGGGCGACTGGTTCATGGCGTTTAGGTAAAGCGTGGAGTCCAGTTCGGAGAGACCACCGGAGAGGAACATGATGCCCGCGGTGCTGGGGGGGACGCGCGAGTTCAACATGCGCAGGGTGTAGTCCGCAACCTCTTCGGGGGTGTTGCGCACGGGGCAGTCGGCGCCGGGGCCAACCATGGAGGGCTTGAGAAGCATGCGCTCGTACGACACGTTGTTGTCCGCGAGGTACTTGAACGTTTCAGCCCACACCCAGGACGCGACTTCCATGGTCTCGTCGATGCCGTGCGTGCCGTCGAGGAGAATTTCGGGCTCGACGATGGGGACGAGGCCGGCGTTCTGGCAGATCGCGGCGTAACGGGCGAGGCCGTACGCGCAGTCCGTCACCGCGGTGCGCGTGGGGCCGTCGGGGATGGACACGACGGACCTCCACTTGCAGAAGCGCGCGCCTTGCTCGTAGTACGCCGCGGCGCGGTCGGCGAGGTCGTCGAGACCCTGGCACCAGGACTCGGAGGTGTTGGAGAGAGGGCGGAGACCCTTGTCGACCTTGATACCGGGGTAGATGCCCTGGGCGTTGAGGGCGTCCACGAATGAGGTGCCGTCGGCGCAGGACTGGTAAAGCGTTTCCTCGAAAAGAATCGCCCCACCGATGTGCTCGCCGAGGTTGGGCGCGGTGATCAGAAGCTCGCGGTACCGGCGACGGTTCTCTTCGATGTTCTCCACACCGACACCTTCAAGGCGGGAGCCGCAGGTGGCGTTGGACTCGTCCATGGCGAGGATACCCTTGCCCGGCATGGTCATCTTGGTCTGTAAATCGAGGGACAGCGTGGGGACGGGTCAGGGAACGGCGCGGTGACGGGAAAAGATCGCGCGATCGCGGAGCGCTTCCGTAAATTCGCCGGTAAGACCTAGGCGTGCAATGTGACGTACCGCGGTCTCGAGGAGCTCATCGGCGTGCTTCAGGGCAGCCTTGGTGGTCACGGACGCACGCTTTTGCGTGGGCGCCGCGCGGGAGACCACGCGCTGACCGGTGAAGGTGAGGGATTGGGTAAGAGCGGCCATCGTTCGTGGCGATTCGGATAATGAATGATCGGATAAAGTTCTCGGGAGTTTCATGGTGTCGGGAAAACCGAGGTGGACGTGGGAGGTGCCTTTGCCTCTTTTACCCCCTAACGCACCCATGCCACAAAAGTGTCCTCCAAGCAGGCTCTCGCGTCACAACCCCAGGGTGGTCAGGGTTGTCGCCCTTGTGGAACGCAAAACGAACGCAGGCGACCGCAGGACCGCGAGTTAACAATGTGAGTCTCGTCTCGGCGTTCCAACGCACTCGAAACCGGCTGCTTGTTCTCGATCCCGTGCCTGTTTCTGCCGCCGCGCTGAAAATCGCTGACCTCCCTCCCCCCTTCTCTCTCTTTCTCCCCCGCAGGCCTCGCTTCTTTTGCGACTTCTGCGACAGCGCGTTGACCCACGACAGTGAAAACGCACGCAAGCAGCACCGCGACGGGTTCAAGCACAAGGTACGCGCCGAACATCCCACGCCCTCGCGTTTCCCGTGCTCCTCCACTCGTCGTCTGACCCGCGGCCGAAAAAAATCAAAATCAAATCTCCCACGCAGGCGAACGTTCGCAACTACTACGCGCAGTTCCAGGCGCAGGTTTCGGAAAAGTCGCAAGCCGCCGCGATGATGGAAAACAGCCCCGCGGTGGCGTATCAAATGCAGGTCACTAGAGTGCTGCAGCAGCAGATGGGACCGCCGGGGGGGTACGGAGGGTACCCGGGGATGGGCGGGGGAACGGGCGGCGGTCCTCTTGGAATGCACGGCGGCCCACCCGGAATGCACGGTGGCCCACCCGGAATGTACGGTGGCCCACCGGGAATGAACCCACCTCCGAATTTGCCTCCGCCGCCTGGAAACGGGTTCGGTCGATAAAACGGGCGGTAGCGTTGGTAGCGTTGTTTTAGCGTTCCGTGTTGTGTATTAAATCGGCCGACCCATCGAACGTTCGGTATCTAAGCGTGAACCCTAATCTGGGTCACCCCCCCTAATCTAACACCGGAACGAGTCTACTATTTTCCGTAACTCCCCTTCCGCCCGTGCCCATTGTTTTTCGCTCGCCCCGATGGTCGCGATGAAGACGTAATTCTTATTTGTGGACACCACGGAAAGGCTGTGCACGCCGGCGTCCGCGAACGGAGTCAACAGTTCGTACTTGTAGTACGATTTGCCGTCGATCGCGACACTCGTCGCGGATTGCACTTCTTCTCTCTCCACCGCGACGCTTCCCGTGATCGCGGGTGATATCGCGTCCAGAATCCCGTAAATCTCCCCGACGTCTTCGATGGTGGGTTCGTTTTTCGCGATCAAAAGTTTCGTCGTCGGGATGATGATGAGTTGTAAAACGCCGCTGCCCGGGTCCGTGAACTGAACCTCCGTCGTGGCTTCGTCACACCGGGGCTGGCAATAGTTCCCACTGCGCGCGTTGCTCACGGGGGCTTCTTTCCACTGCGCGGGGATGTGCACGCGGTACGGGTTCAAAGCGCCCGCGCGTAAAGCGGGGGTGCGCGTGGAGCTCGCCACGAATGCGTAAAACCCGGGCTCGCTCGCGGCTTCGGGGAGATACGCGCCGACCATCTTAGAATCCGACACCTCACCCGCGTCCGCGGCGAATGCGGGGAGCAAGGAAGCGACCAGGGTGGTGGACAGGACGCTTCGACGGGTTAGCGATACGCGGTCATCCGCAGAGTGCGCCGCGGAGCACCTGACGGGGATGGGGATGGAAAACGCCTTGACGTGGCGACGATCGGCGGAGCGCAAGGCACGCGCGTGCGGCACGCGGGAGGTGGTGCTGGAGGGGGTGGAAACCGCGAACATCTTCTCGAACGACAAAAGACAACGTAAGGCACGCGAGGGAGAGCGCTGGGCAGCGGCGTGACGGCAGCGCGTCGCGGAGTCCTGCCACGTCGTCGCGAAAGCGGATATGGTAGACGATAAAGTTTGGACTGATTCCACAGTTTAGAAATTTTAATCGCGACGAGCGTCGCGGTGTTCGCCGCGGAGCGTTATTTGTGGTAGATACGCCAGGCAAAGAGACGGAGGGTTGGGTGCGTTGTAGTGGACTACGGTAGAATACAGTAATCTCTTAAAAAACGTCAAACGCGAGATCGACGCCGACGCTCGCGAGGTCTGCCCGGTCGTTGTCCCTCAGCGTGTGCGGAAGCGAAGCGTCGTCGCCTGATTCTCGTCGGTGATTTCTTTTTCAAATCCAAACCGCACATTCGCGGCTTTCATGCGCTTGCACTTCACCGCGATGGGCAAAATGATATCTTTGCTGTCGTGCGCCATCTCCAGCGTCGCGCACTTCGTGTTGGGTGTGGCAATCGCGCTGGCGGCGACCGTAGCCGGGTTTCTAGTAGTGTACGTGGTGATGGCGGAACCGTTGCTTTGAACGGGTTTATTTCAGATTTTTTTATCTATCAAAAAAGTAGCCTCGACTTTTCACGGCGCCAAGTGCCTGATGTCTGTCTTGTCCGCATTCATATCTAGATACAGTACATATACTGTATACGCGTGTTGCTTATACGCATTCTTCGGAGAAGGTCTACGCGTCCGTGTCCGGCGCCGGCGCTTCGTCCGCGCGCTGCGAAAACGCGTTGGAAATACCTTCCGAGCCTTCCAAGCCTCCGTCAGGGTTCGTTTCAATCGCCGTGCGTGTGTCGTTCCCCGCACCAGAAACTGGCGTGAGTAACGCGTCGAACGGCGTGTATGCCGGGTAGTCGTTCTTCGCGAACCAGCGCGCCAGGGTTACTTCCCACCGGCGGTCATCATGTGAAACGTCCCTCGTGCCTTGGTACGGGAACACACACGCCACCGCGACGAACCCTGCCACGAGAAGACAAAGGATAACCGCGGTGAAGGCTTCAACTCGCGTGGGGTGGTAGGGGGGAAAAGGCTCCTCGTCGGACTTGGACACGCGCGTGTTGGTACCCGATGGCGAGATGGCGACCACGGCGTGCCCCCCTGAAGCTGGCGTGTGTGAAGGGGGGGGTGGGGGAAAAAAGGAGCTTCCGGTAGTTTCGTTCCGAGAACCACTACCCAGGGGCCACGCCGAAGTTGTCAGGGCCTGCCTTTGCCGCTCCAGGACGTTCGGATCAGGACTCGGGGGTTGGAGTATGGGCCAAATCCCGTTCTTCCCGAGTATTTTGGGTGCTGGGGAAGGGCCAGGGGACATCTTGGCGCGTGCGAAGTGTTGCGGCGGTGGACGAGGGAGGGGGTTCTATGTGGAGTCGTTGTGTTTTTGTTATCCTTTTTCGTTTCGTCCCGTGTTATCGGACTGCAAGTCGCTTAGGGATTAGGATACGGTCAGGAGGTGTCGGAACTGCCGAGACTGCGCTGCTTGGTAGAACCAAGAAAACGGTTGTCAAAGGTACAGTCACCACGTCACCCTCACGGCACCACGGCGGCGGAAAACGCGTGATTCTCCTCGGCCGAGACGAAAGCGCGTCGCGCCGCAAACTGTATGAAATTTCAAACAAAACAAAGAGTTTAACTCCCATCCGACACCCGTTCCGTTCTCGCGCTTAGTATGCATAGCATCAGCGTCTGGTAAAGTTACCGCGATCGACCGTGTCGACTGGGCGATAAGGAGGCGCAGGTACAGCCGCAGATGCAGCCGCAGGTGCAGCCGCGGGTACATCCGCGTCGTCCTCAAAGTAAGAAGCCGCGGGCGTGTCGGCGTCCACCGACGGCGTCGGCGCGTCCGCTACGTCAAAGTCAACCGTGTCATCGCGCGTAAGGTACAGCTCGATGCCTTCCGTAGCAGGCGCTGTTGCGAACTGCGCGATGGGCTTGTACTCGGGAAGCCCCTCCGCGAGCGTCCACCGCGCGAGCGTGATTTGCCAGCGTCTGTCGTCTGCCTTTGCGTCGAGCGCGCCGACGTACGGAAACACGCAAGCGCACGCAACGATTCCGGCTGTTAACATGATTAAAATGACCGTGGTGAACGTCTCCGTCATCCGCGGTGCGTATGGCGGAATCGTGGACTTCGCGGAGGCGTGAACATGACTCGGTGGGTCCCCGACGTTGTTCAAGTCGCCGTATAGCGCTGCGCCGTTTCCGCCGTTTGAAGCGAAACCATTTCTCCCGGAAACCGCAACCACGGTGTGGTCGTTAGACGCCGTCATGATGCTCGTCCTACGCGGCGTCGCTGCGGCGTGAGCTCGCTGTAAGTCGAGGTCGAGGTCGTTGGGGTTCGGGCCCGGGCTCATTGTAATCGGTTCGGGGTCTACGACTTGTACGAAAAGCAACGCACGCGGCGTCCGGGGTATTCTGGGGACGACGCGAACGGTCAGTCGTTTTCGTCCACACGCTTTTCGTGGGAAAGACGCGCGCGGGCGTGGGGGGTGCGACGCGGAACGATGAGTCGGAGACGTGCGCGACTGGTCACGTGCGTCGGCTCGAGTTACCCTCGTGCGCTGTGATCTGAAGCCAGGGTTCGCGTGGTGACGTTGTCGCCCCTGACGCTTCGCTCTACGAAGGTCTCTAAACGAAGGGCTCTCCATACCTCTCTCCGAGGAAAACAAAGTGCGTGTGCCGAGGAGGGTACCAATGGTACCGGGGATTTTTCGCCGTTTTCGTGTTGGCCGAAAACGAGATCGGGGGGCGAAACCAACAACCAGCCGATGTGTGCTCTCTTTCCCGGAGGGGGGTGTTTCCCGGGTCACTCTGACGCGCGCGGTGGTCGAGGCGTGACCCCGTCAGATTTACGCCCCGTGGACGTTCGACTCTGTTTCCATCTTCGGTCGATACACCATGGAGACCGCTCGCGCGACGTGGGATCTCGAAAACAACATTGCAGATCTTCCGGCGGGAGATGACGATGAGATGTTCCGGTACGACGAGGCTTCCCAGAAAGCGGTTCAGCAGCAGAGACCGTGGGTGCGCAACCCGCATTATTTCAAGCACGTGCGTGTATCCGCCCTGGCGTTGATTAAGATGACCATGCACTGTCGTTCCGGGGGAAACCTCGAGGTGATGGGAATGTTACAAGGCAAAACCGTGGGTGACACGTTCGTGGTGCTGGACGCGTTCGCGCTGCCCGTGGAAGGCACGGAAACGCGGGTAAACGCACAGGCGGAGGCGTACGAATACATGGTCGATTTCGTGCAAGCGTCAAAAGACGTCGGTCGCAAGGAGCACGTGGTTGGGTGGTACCACAGCCACCCCGGGTACGGGTGTTGGATGAGCGGCATCGACTGCTCGACGCAGATGTTAAATCAGCAATACACCGAGCCGTTTCTCGCGATCGTGATTGACCCGGTCCGGACCTGCGCCGCGGGTAAGGTTGAAATCGGCGCGTTCCGCACGTACCCGCAAGGGTACAACCCCCCGGAAGAACCGCAGGGCAAACACCAGACGATTCCTATGAACAAAATTGAAGATTTCGGAGTACACGCGCGTTCGTACTACTCGCTGGACGTTTCGTTTTTCAAGTCGTCCCTGGACGCGCGCACCCTGGACGTGCTTTGGAACAAGTACTGGGTCAACACCTTGTCCTCCTCGCCGTTGCGTACGAACGCTGGATTCGTTTCCGAACAACTCGCGGACTTGGCGGAAAAAATGAACCGCGCGGAATCGCAAGCCGCGCAAGCCGGGCGCATGGGCGGGTTGCTGATCAGCGGAGCGTCGAATTCGCCGCGCGCGAAGAAAACGGAGGCGAGCAACTTGCGGCGCGTCGCGCTGGACGCCGCGAAGTGCACCGTGGAACAAGCGAAAGGTACGGCGACGCATATTCTGAAGGATGCTATATTCAACCGAGGCGGAACCACGGAGGCGAGTGGGTGAATGCGCGTCGGGCCTGCGAAATACGCGCGGTACATACGACCGTTACGAGACGACGTTACGAGAGACGACTTTTGAATGAAATGAAAATGAAGTTTAGGGTTGAAAAGAATGCCTGACAAATTAATCCTCCGGCGGCGGCGCAACCGCCGACTCCGGCTCCAAGTGCGCCACTCGCGAGGTCCCGATGAGCCTCTCCGGCAGCTCCCTTTCCGTTTTCCCTTCTACTAAGAAACACATATCCACCACTAGTGTCCGGACGTACCCCAGCACGAACCGTACCACGTTGTTTGCCACCGCGCTGCTTCCGATGTCGATGTCGCACTCCAGAAACTCCCCTGACGCGGTGCGCCCGTTGTGGTACCGCACTTTCAGCGCCTTCCCCACGATCAGCGGTTTCGTGCCTACCGCGCGCTGCACGACCCACGGACCAACCGCGACGTGTGGTATGAGCTTCAGCCTCGCGTCTTTGTACGCCTGGTCGCCCGCAACGAACCTCCCAAACGTCGACTCGGGGTCCAGGGGTTCGTGCAGCGCAAAGTAGTACACGATTGAAAAGTGCCGCGTTCCCGGAACCTGGATGTTTAGGCAAAAAATGAACTTTTCGCGCGTGAGTTGCGGGTCGTTTAGGATCTTCCTGGAGCACGTCCCACCTGAACGCGCGCACAGGTTGTCTATTCGCTTCGTGTCCACGAACCAATCTACCGCCACGAGATCCGCCAAGGAAACGCCCGCCGAGCGCTTCTTCCGGTCGCGCAAATAATTCACGTCTCGCACGCGGAAGTTGTTCCCGTCAGGAGAACACCACACGTTTCGGTGTGGCACGTCGTGCGTGTTATGCGTTGGCTCGGGAGGCCAGTGGCCTCGGTCCAAGCTACCGAGGTTCGTGTCGCCGCACGCGGGTGGGATTTTCATTTGGTCGTTTTCGGTTTCGTTTTCGTGAAACGCGTAGTCTTCCTCGCTCGCTTCCGACCTCGTTTCGAAGAAACACTCGTCATCCTCGCCGCCACCCACGCTTATCCGTCCCTCGGTGGGTCCGCGCACCGCCAAACAACGCAATTCGTGTTCGCTGGTGTGCTCGCACAGCTCACGCAACCCCGCGACTTGCGCGAGCACGAGCTTGTTTACTGATTCGTCGTCCCCGGTTTTTGTAAACGGGCGCGCGATTTTTTTCGCGGTTCGCCAAATCCAACCCAGCCACCCCGGGTTGTTGTTTTCCGCGGTTTTCATCGCGTTCGTGACTAAACACGCGTTGGTCCACTCGTTTCCGGCTGAGTTTCCACCCGACACGCAGTGCACTGACGGCGGCGACGAGAACGGCGCCACGCTCCAGCCCCCGAACGCGGCGCGCGTCGTTTTCCTCGCGCCACGTGGCGCCGCGGTGGACGTGGTGGAAATCGTAAACGACCCATCCGGGTCAACCGCCCACGTTCGTTGCAAATACACATCGCGGGACCCCTCGTTTGCGAACGTGGGCCGTAATGTAACCCGCACGATGTCGGAGTCCCCACCCGTGCGCGTAAGGATTTCGCCCGACTCGAACGTCAAGTCCCACCGCGCGCGCGACGCGCTGAGGTCCATGAGCAGGTTGAAAATCGCGGCTGGACGCGCGAAGATCAAACCGACACCCTGTGGGCACGGGTTTTAGGGTGGTACGAAACGAAAACGGGGTTGGGGTTGGTTAGCGTCGAACCTAGGTTAGGGTCGCGGTGTCACCTGCTGGGAAACCGATCGTGTGAGGAGGGTGGGGCGGGGGTGGGTAAACACTTTCGCCACGAACCTTGCATCCTGGAGACTTGATGTCTGACGCGTTCGTGGTAACGGGAGTCCGAGCGTCATCGTCATCCACGCCATCCACGGAGAACCTTCCTTCCGGCGGAGAACCTTCCTCATCGTCTCCTCCATACACGTCCTGCTCGAAGATTCTAAGGCCGTTGTCCAGCCGGGACAAGCGCCAGCCCCGCGTGGCGAACGCCGTGAAAGCACGGGTCGCGGACGAAGGGTCAGCGCGACCAGCCATCGCTCGGTCGCTCAGTCCGCGAGTCACAGAGACCGGTCTAATCGAACGCAACACTCTTCCTCATGCACTCGTGCCGATGTCAATGTGATTAAAGGACTCGACCGACGTGGGGGGGGCACGCGGTGCCCTCGCGTTGTGGAGACGGCGCTCCATCCCCAAGGGACAAAAGAAGGCGGAATTTATCGACGCCACGCGGGGTACCGGTGAAAAAACCATGCGCTAAAACAGTCGAGACAACGTGTGAATGGAACTGACTAAACCCCTTTAGACCTAAATTTGTTGGTTTAAGTACTCTGAAAGGGGCATATGTGGCATCATTGGTCTGCGGATCATTTGACAATGTGGCCGAGCGGTCTAAGGTGCGTCCTGTGCTGTGTGCTCTCCGTTTGAAAGGTCTCAAATAGAAAGGTCAATCCGACGAACAACTCCGATCAACCTTACCTTCCAGACAATAAGCGACTGACTGACCAAGAAACCCCCTCCTCTCCCATACCAGGCGCTGGATTCAGGCTCCAGTTCGTAAGAGCGCAGGTTCAAATCCTGCCATTGTCAGCATCTTTTTGCTGGCTGTAGCAGCTAGCTAGCCTACGTACGACGTACGCCCAGGGTGCGGGGGTGCTGCTCCATCTTTGGAAAATTTTGGCTTTTTTGGGGATTTCTTTTTGGGTGGTGGGTGTTGTTGGCAGGTCGCGGCTCGATTCCATCTTTTTGCATGATGGCTGTGTGTACAGGGCGACGTCCTGTATCTCCTGAGCCTATTTTCAAGTCAATCGGTGATCATCAGGCGGCTCCGTGGGGACGTAGCGCTTGGGTGTGCTCATCTTGCAGCTTGGGAAAAAATTTGAGGAAAAATTAAAATTTGCAAAAGTTTGGTTACATTTTTGACGATCAGTTGAAAGTGTCGACAATAGCCTCGACCCCCGGCAGCCCGCCTGGGCTTACGTTCGTTTGACCGGATACGAGAGCGTCACGTTTTCGGAGAGGTCACGTCATAACGCTTTTCTGGGAAGTCTCGACTAGGGGCACCACCTCGCGCACAACGACGCGCACACGACACCCTTGCCATGTCCTCCGACGCAGCGCTTACCGCCGTGACTGCCGCGATCGATGGTCGCGATCGCCACTACTCCCGCGAGCCCTACCGACGCGGGCGAGGCCATCCCCGGCCTTCCCGACCACCTCGTCGTCACTCACGTTCTCAAAACTGAGAATTTCGACGACCCTGCCGATCTCGCACGGCTCCCAGCGGTGAGCCGCGCGATGCGCGCCGCGGTGGCAGAAACGGGGCTGCAGTTTGAGGAGCTTGACGAGGAGAAAGCCCTACGGCTGGGATGTTTAAGCGCGCTGCTGCGCCTGCAACGGCAAGGTCCCCTGTCGCGTCAAGAACACCTTTGTCAAGCAGCTGCGAGGAGCGGACAGCTCGAGGCGTTGAAGTCGTTGCACGCGGACGACACATTGTGGGACACAGGCACGTGCTTGGGGGCGGCGGAGGGCGGGCACCTCGAGGTGCTGCAGTGGGCGCGCGCAAACAGCGCACCGTGGGACGCACGCACGTGTCGTGGGGCAGCGGAAGGCGGGCATCTCGAGGTACTGCAGTGGGCGCGTGCGAACGGCTGCCTGTGGGACGAGGAGAGGTGCTCGTTCGCGGCGGATGGCGGACACCTCGAGGTGCTGCAGTGGGCACGCGCGAACGGCTTCTCGTGGGATATACGCACGTGCCATAAAGCTGCGAAGGGCGGGCATCTGAAGGTGCTACTGTGGGCGCGCACGAACGGTTGCCCATGTGACGAGACGCAGCTGCTCCTCGCCGCTGAACACGGCCACGAGGCGATGGTGCGGGCACTGATCGAGGCAGGCGCAGACGTCAACTTGGCGTGGGATAATGGCGTGACGCCGCTGTACGCCGCCGCGTTTAAAGGCCACGAGG
>Ga0209710_1000054_pt1 | contig 126906 bp, 130 predicted proteins | sample ArcticOcean_MG_C_5_FD_187436 | JGI IMG/M metagenome (GOLD analysis project Ga0209710, IMG submission 187436) | Marine microbial communities from western Arctic Ocean - ArcticOcean_MG_CB4_138 (SPAdes) (version 2) | ecosystem: Environmental > Aquatic > Marine > Oceanic | place: Arctic Ocean...
CCCCCCCGTCTGTCGTTTTTTCTTCTCAGGCCCCTCCTCCTCGAACCCATCGGGAGCCTTGCCGTTGTCCTCGAACCCGTCGCGCTTGCGCTGTTTCCGGAACTTGTCCAGTTTCGAAATGGATTCCTTCTTCTGTAACGTGCGCTCCTTGAGTTTCTCCGCTTGGACCTGTTTCCCGTACCGCTTCTGCTCACGGGCTTTCCGTCGCTCATCTTTCGTTTCCATGGAGGTTTGCTCGAAAATCAACTCCGCACGAACGCGTTTCATGTGCTCGTCGCTCTTCACCATCTCGGCGTAGAAATCGTCCGGTCTTCGGACGGCAACGCCCAGCGCTTTCAGCTTGCCAACCGCAACCTCCGCGGAGGCGAGCGCGCGCTCGTAAAACGCCGTTTCCCTGGCCAAGTCGTCGTTGATGTCCAAAATAGGGTTCACGTTGTGTTCACCGACGACAACCATGTGGTCGATCCAGTTCGCTTTGCCGGACCAGCCGAAATCTGAAAACGGAAGGAAGGGGGGGGGTTAGTCGGTGCGTCGTTTTAGGGACTAGGGCTGTCATTTAGGTTTTTGGCAGGTGCGGGATCTGGTTCTGTGTATGCGCAATTAGTTACGCGAGGGCTTGGAACTAGCGCAACACAAAACCACCGCCGACGAGAAGCGAACGAAAAGAAAATCGAGCCGCCTCGGAAGCCTTGTCCTTGGAAGCCGTGTGGATGTGACGTGCGTGTTTCGTTTGCGGAGAGGTGCGTTCATTGAACGGAACAAGGGAAGGGAGTAAACGTACCTTCAAGCGAAGCGGTGAGCCCGGGCTTGTTGTTGATGCGGACCTTGTCCTTGCCGGCGCCGCCGCCGCGCTTTTCTGACCGGATCGCTGCCAGCGCCGCCATCTCCGCCTCGAGCTCGTCGTCCTCCTCCGTCTCGTCCATCCCTCCCCCGGCCGCCGCGCCCTCCTCGGAACCGTCCTCGTCGAACTCCGAGTCATCGGAGTTCGACGAGGACGGATCCGACTCCGGTTCCGGTTTCCGCTTCTTGCCAGCCATCGCGAGCGGCGCGCGAGGGAAACTGAATGGCGTATGAGCGGCGGCGCGGAGAAAAGCGCAATAACTTACAGTATTATTATTTTTAAAAACATCCGAGCGGTTGAATTACTAACTCAGGCGACTAAAAACCCGCATCATTTTTCCATTTCTGACTGCACTTTTCAGTTCACAATCCACTTCTGCTCCTACCTCTCGCCTCCGCCGCGGCGCGCGTTTCTTTCGCGCCCTCGGGTCCTTCCGTCGCATCGCACGCCCCCCCCGCCCCGAGCGCCAGCACGACGAGCGCCACACCGCCCCCCCTTTTTTTCGCAGCCGCCAACGCTCGTTTCAAACCGGCGTCGTCCGCCGCCGATGGCGGGTCGAACTGCAAAAAGACGCTTTTTTCGGTGCCGGTTTCTGCCTCGGCCTTTTCTTCTTCTTTTTCGGCGTACGCCGCCAGCGACAAGACCCGCCTTCCCTTCCCAAGGGACTGGCAATCGAAAGTCAGCGCTGATGCGAACAAATCGGACGGAACCACCAGGGTTGTGTTGGGTGGCATCGCAAGCAAAACGCCGCACGCCGCGGCGACGGCGTCGCCGCCGGTGGCTTGTTTCGTCTCCGCGTTCCACAAATCCACCTCCGGAAACGTCGGCTCTTGCTGCTTTTTAACCAGCCTGGTTAACGTCTTTTCCAGGCTCTCGGTGGTGGCGATCGCGGTTTCGGTGAGGGACTTGACACCGAGGCTGGTACTAGGCGCCTGCCTGGGCATCTTGTTTTTCTTCTTCTTCTTGCCAAACATGGACTCCACGTCGCTTGACTCGTCGGCGCGCGATTCCTCGTCGCTCGTTTCGCCGGTCGCGTCGCTCGCCGCGTCTCTCCCCGGCGAAGCCCCCGGGTCCATCCAAGGCACTAAAACTGTGGTAACCAGACTCTCCCCGGCTTTCAAGGCGCGGACTCGGGAAGCGCATTTCGTGATCTCTGAGTCGATAAACAGAAAGTGCGAAGACGTCACCGTTCCGGCGTAGTTGATCTTCGTGGTTTTCCTCGCTTCGTCGTCCACCGCCGCAAACGCCGCTTTCGCGTCACGCGCGAGCCCGTCCGCGAACCCGTCCCAGTCTCCATTTTTCGCTAATGGCGCGTGCGCCAAAACTCTACGGTAGATGTTGAACTCTCCATCGGGGGAGGCTAGTTTTTTCCCAACCGCGCATCGCATCTCGGGGTCAAAAACGCCCGCCCGCGACGTGGCGTGCGTGAACCACATCTTCAGCCCTGGTTGTGAAAAGAAAAGTGTCAGTCTCTCGTAACGCGTATTACGTAAACAGGGAAGAGTAATGGGCAGAGGTAATGCGCCCTTCTGGTACGAGTATGGGCAATCGCGAAGGCGGAGCGTGGTGCCCGGGCAAGACGCACCCAAACTCCTGACCAAGATGTATTCTTTATACCCTCTGTTTTCGAGCTCAAGCGCCTCGACGCCTCGCAACAACACCTCGGCTTTGACGAGCCCTAAAATGGGCTGAGTAGCGAGTTCGCCTTCCAACCTCAATGTCGCGTCACTCAACACTTGCCACTTGATTTTGTTCAAGCGCAGGTTCATCATCTTCCCGAGCGCGCTTCCGGGGGCGAACTGATACGATAAACAAGAAAGTCTCAGTCTCGTATGCGCAATCGTCAGGGAGGCGGACGTGGTAATGGGAAATACCTACCTGCTCCTGCCCCGGGGCCTGCACCACCCTGCGAACACCCTTCTGGCCTTTCGCGGTGACCGTGGTGGATACGGAATTCGCGCGCCGCACCGCCCTCCTGAGGAGGGGGGGGGGGACGGAAGGGAGGAACGAGCCGGAAAGCGTGGACGCCATCGCGGCGGTGCGAGGCGTATCTGATGACAATCCGAGGTTCGCAACTGCTTTTTGTAGGCACACCACAGCGTTTTTACCTTTACGCACTTCCAATGGCGCGCGCCATCGAGTCCCTGGTGGCTTCCGCCGGGCGCGCCATCGACACGCTTCAGGCGCACGCCGCAGGCACGCGCGCGCTGGAAACAGAGGCGCGCGCGCGTCTTGACCGACTCCCCGCTCCCGCCGATGACGACGCACCTGGCTTGGTCAAGCAAAGGGCATCGCTTCGCGTCGTCACGAGGATGCTCAAGTCTCGGCTGCGTGATACGCTCAGCGCGCTTACAAACACGCGCGCGGTGGTGGACCGTGGGTTGGTGGCGCACCACCGCTACACGACGAGCGACACCGAAACCGGGAGAAACGACGCGGACGCGGAGGTTCGAGCCGCGCAATTGGTCTTCGATGAGATATACCAAGACGCGATGGACGACGGGTTGTTCGCGACCCTCCCAAAGCTGCCAAACTTTATATCAGACGACGGAAATCAAAGACCACCGACGGTACCGGACCTTTGCGTATCTGAACCGCCAGTCTCGAGTCACTCTCTGGATGACCTGTGGACGAACCTTGATGAATTGTCAGGCGTGTTCACGGGCTCCGAGGAATCCAAAAAACGTCTCGTCTCGTCGCGAGCGGCGCTGGCGGACGTGATTGCGTTTCTGAAAAAAGCCGAGCGCGACGTCGACGTCAGCGCCGCGCTCGCCGCCGAAATCAAACAACTTGCTTGTTCCGCTGGAAGTGTTTCTGACATCGGAAAGGACACGGAATCTGACCCCGAAACGACGAAGCAAGACAAGCATAGCCAATACACCCCGGAAAACTTTGCGTACGGCACGACTTCCCTGCGCGCGTGGCTCGCGGTGGTGGCGTCGTGTCCGGCGCTTTTGGGGGTTTTGAAAGAGCTGGCGCGCGACGTGGCGTCCAAAAGCGAAAAAGAAACACCGCGCGACGAATGTAACTCAAACTTATCTCGCCTCGAAAACCTCCCACGGTCAGCCGTGTTCGGGTCGTCCATCGGGTGGCTGGTGTTTTACCTGTCCCTGGGGCAGCGGGTGCGGTGCGTCGGGTACGAGCTTTTGAAAGGCCGGGTGGCGATCGCGGAGTCGGCGGCGGCGGCGATTGGAAAAAACGGCTCCCAAGAGACCTTCAGCAATCTGTTCGCCTTCGGAGTGAAGGACGCCACGTCCGCGAACCTTACTGACGTGAAACTAGTCGTGCTGACCTCGCAGTGCTGGGATCAATCCCTGAAAACGCAAATCGCTGAACACTTGCAAAAGAACTTACCAACGAACGCGTTAGTGGTGGATTACTGTGACTTTTTGAGCAGGTACCAAACCGCCTTCGCGTCGGTCGGCCGAGTCGCCGCGCCCACGAGCTGGAACGAAAAACAAAACTTCTTCGTCTTCCAGAAAAAGGAAGAACAGGTTCCGGGTTCCGGGTTGTTATCGTGCGTAGACTAGCAGTCAAAACATAGGTGTATTAAAATGACGCATTACGCTAGCTAGTATGCGTCTTCGTATGTTTATGTTTGCTCACACTACACACGGTACTCGTAAAAAGTCTCCATCCTGTCACGTTCTAATTCCTGTAAAATCTACTCTCCCCAGTTCGGCAACGCCTCAATCGCTTCGTTTATTATGTCAATCGTCATCGCGATCGCCTGGCCCTGACGAGTTTTAAGAAAAGTGTCAGTCTCGTATGGGCAAACAGTCGTCCGGGATTTGGGAAATACCTAAAATACGTACCGAGTTCGCAGGCGGTGCAACGAGCTCGCCTTTCTTCGGTGCCCTTTGACTAAAATCACGTTTGTCGAAGTGCCACCCCCCTTTCCCTTGCGTGGCTTGGTTCACGCCAGGCGTGAACACCCCGTTTTTGTCGTAATCGTCGCCGTAGGTGTAGTGGATGATGAACGCGTCTGTTTTTCCCACGCGCAGGGTCTTGTCGTAAGGCGGCTGCAGCATGAAGTGCGGCGCGAGTTCGTGCACCACCCCGACCTGCGCGGCCGCGATTGAATAAGCCCACATCTCCACCACCCACCCGAACGCGGCGTTGGCTTCCTTGTCTTTCTTCATCGCGATGGCGAGGGCGTGCCACTTCGGGACGACCCGTTTCAAACTCGCCAGCGATATCATAACCGGCGAGCTCCCGATCGGCGCGAAGGATTCGGGCGGAGCGTTGGCGGTGTTGAACCGGTCCACGATTGGTTTGTATTTCGGGTCATTCGGGGCGATGTAGAAAAACGGAAACGCGACTGCGGCTTTTTGCGTCGCAACCAACGGCGGGGGCTTGATGAACAAGTGATCAGGTTCGGACATCAACACGAACTTCTCGGGGATTTTGTCCGCGAACAAATTGAGCCACTGTTGAAACGCGAACGGCCGGTGTAACACGACGTACCCTTCGTCGTCTATTGTGGACGGCAGCGTGTCAACAACCACCGTGGGGATCTCGTCCATCAACGAATCGGGAACGCCGCTGTGCAGGATCCGGGTGAACCCGCCGAGCGCGCTGTTGGGAAACTGTGTTTTTAACTTGCAAAACTGGTAATACATCACCCGGCTTTGCCACCGCTGGTACGCACTGTCGTTCGCGGTGAGCAACACGTGGAACTTTCCATCGCCAGACGAGGAGTCGGATGACTGTATCAACTGGTTTCCCGACTCGGAGGATGACTGTTTAGACTGTTCATGAGTACTGTCGGATACGCGTTTGCGTGCCGCCGATACCGACGGCGTTTTCTCCTCGGTCGGCGTGTTGTGATGGAATTTTTTGTGGACATCGTCAGACACGCCGTCTCCAGTGGTGCCAGTGGTGCCACCGTTCGTCTGACCGCCTCCACCGTCCCCCCCTCCCGCCCCCCTCGCCGCGGCTTTCGCCACGACACGCGGCTCGAACGAAAACGCGTCGTGTTTGTCCTCGAAGTTTGTCAAGCGCGAGTCCATGTGACGGCCCAATTTTCCAACCGATTTGTGCCCGTGCGCGAACGCGACGGCGTTGTACGTCACCAGCGCCGACATGGCGAACACGCCGACGGCGAACACGGAACGGGACTTTTTGCCCATCTTGCCGAAGTCGGTGTCCGCCAATCCAAAAAACCCAACGCCCGCACGCACGCCCGCGCCGCGCCGGCAACAATGCGCGTTCGCAGAAGCATCTGCATGTGTTTCCGACTGACAAACAGAAAAATCACGTCCGAGTTATTCCGTGTGTCGTGTCCACCCTCGGCAGTCTCGCACCGCGCGTCGTCGTCGCGGCGCGCCCGCGCGGCGATGGCGACGCCTGATGAGGCGCGTACGGCGGGTTTTGCTCGCGAACAGCTGGAGGACCGTTTGACCGTGGTGCTCACCACGTCACCCGTCGGGTACGCACCAACTTACTGAAGGAGATGAGATGCGATTGATGAGATTGATCAATTTCGTTGAGGTGCCCACCGCCGCCGGCGAGTCATCGTGCACCCGTGTTTAACCCCCCCCCCCCAAAAAAAAACCACAGCACGCACCCCTCGACTCGCCTGCTAGAGGAGGTCTTCGCGTCCATCGCGCACTTCAGCGGCGCCGGTTCGTGTCCCAAAATAATCGTCGCGGACGGGGTGAAGATCAGGGATGGGGATGCGTTGGGGGATTGCAAATTCAGATCCGGTTCGTGTCGGGCGTTTCCCAAATCCAGGCACACTGTTTGCCAATACAAGACGTTGCTGTAACCAACAAACGGGATGGCGTGACCTCGACGGCGCATTGCTGTTCGCACGTAGCGTGAGCAGCGACTGACACTTTTCTTTGTTACGATCAGGCGTGGTGACCAAAACCGCGGAAGAAAACTACCGCGCGTACCTACGAAGGGTGGAAACGTTAACGAACAACGAAAATTCAATCCTGTACGGCGCTACCTTGTTAATTTTGGAACAGCGGCACGGGTTCGCGCACGCCCTGCGCCGAGGCCTGGTGCGAGTCCAAACTCCGTTCGTGTTGGTCGCGCAGCACGACCGAAGTTTCGTGAAGGTTGTTGATTTGGAAAACGTGGTTGACAAAATGTGGCGCTTCAACGTGAGACGGAACGAAACGAGACGTCATGCCGCTAGGGACGAAACTAGTACCAGTGACCACACCACAGACGACACGGCACGCACACTCACTTCACTTAAATTAAACTACGTCGGGTTCCCAACGAGCACCACCATAACGCACGCGCACCACGTTCGGTCGAAGTACGGAATGGAAGTCACGCCGTTTGAGGTTGGCGGTATCCGCGACGATGACCGAAATGCCGTGACTACTCAAAACGAAAAAGATCACAAAGAAAAAATAACCCTGCTCCCGTTGTTGCAGTTCTACGACTCCATGCACGTCGCCTCGACGGGGTGGTATCTACGAAAAGTGTTTGGAAGAAACAGGCACTGTACGCTACCAAAAGGCGGGTTCATCGAAGACACGCTCGGGCAGATGATGCTGGCGGACGCGCGGTCGGCGCGAACGAGTTCTGGTGAAAATAACGTCACGAAATCGCAAAGGTACGTAGCTATTGCATTTCCCAAATCCGCCACACACTGTGGAGGCGCGAGTACGCCCGAATCCGGCCTCCCTGTTTGCTCGTACAAGTTACGAACGCGGTCCGAAACACTGACACTTTTCGTGTAACAATCGCAGCGAAAAGTGGGGCGTCTTTTTGCAAGTCGAATCAGTCGACGACCCGGGCTCGCCGCGGTGCGGGCACATCGACGGCCGGGATTTACAGCTCGCCGACGCCAGCAACAGGAAGTTCTGGTTCGCGGATATGCACACGTCGGAAGAGAGTTGGGGGGCGATAGAGCGGGGTACGCGGGATGAAGGCGAGGGGGAAGGTGATGAGAAAGGCGATACGGGGGAAAACACACACGAAAACGTCGCGGAACATGTCCTCGGGTTCTTCGACCCGCCGGAACTCCTCGCGCGCGCGTATCGGGACGGCGAGGGGTAATATCGTTGAACTACGGCTAAGAAGAAGAACAAGAAGAAAAAATCATGGAACTACGGCTAGTGTGCACTTTAGTAATACGCGGGACTAGTTTTCTTAATTACCACACCTACCGCGTCCTATTCGTCATGACGTTTTCTCGGCCATCGTCGTCTCCTCCAACAGCATTTGTTCAAGCTCGAGCTCGTCGTCGTCGGACCACTCCGGTTTGCTTTCGTCTTTTCCAACAATCACGGCGGGTCCCGCGGCAGACCCGCCGTCGCGAAACTCGCGTAGCCGCCTTGCGGTGGCGGGCGGGACGTGCGCCTTGATTGCGACGCCGTTCGCCAAATACGTTTCCACATCCACCACGCCTACGCGGTGGATTTCGCCTAAAATCTTACCGCTAACGTCGTACGGCAAGCTCAAATCCACTTCAACCATCGTGTGCAACGCGAGCATGTGTTGAATCTTTTGCTGCAGCGCGAAAACACCGGCGCCCGTTCGCGCGGAAATAGCAACCGCGCCTCGTTTCGTCGCCGCGCGTTGAATCCAAGCCGGGACGTTGTCACTCAACGTTGTCGCGGCCGATTTTTTAGACGTCAGCGATCCCGATGACGACGCGCATTCATCACCCGCCGCGATTGCGTCGTCCTCGCGCGATCCCCTCGACGCCGCACCCAAATCACCCCCCTCCGTACCAACCTCGCCATCCAATTCCTCGTCCTCCCCCGACCCCTCCTCGTCGTCGCTTTCCCACTCGCAGTCGTCGTCGTCGTCGTCCGGCACGCCCCTGGAATCGCCGTCGAACAGCTCGCCGCCCGGAAACGCAAACGCCTTGGCGCCGCCGCCGTTGCTGCCGTCGTCGTCGTCGCTTTCGCACCAACCGTCGTCGTCGTACGAGCTCGGCAGGCCGTCTATTTTGTTCCACACGATGAGCTGCGGTATGGTCCCGACGCCGAGTTCCTCCAGCACAGAATCCACGGCGTTCATCTGCGCCTCCGCGAGCGGGGACGACACGTCCACGACGTGTAGTAGTAAGGAGGACTCTTTGATTGTTACGCGAAAAGTGTCAGTCCATTTGTTGGGCGTGTAATTGGACGTGTATTGGAGAATGTATGGACAGCAGTCGTGGTAATCGGTCGGAACAGTCAGCGTAATCGGGCCTCCACAGTCACCAGCGTTAGAGGTAAAACAGGGAGGCCGGATTCGGGAAAGGCAAGACGTACCTTTGATTTCCTCCAGGGTCGCGCGAAATGCGGCCACCAGTTTCGTGGGCAGGCGCTGAATGAACCCCACGGTGTCCGTGGCCAGCACGGTTTTCCCGTCAGGCAGGGAAACCCGTCGCGTCGTGGGGTCAAGCGTGGCGAACAACTTGTCCTCCGCGAACACGCTCTTTTTGTCAAACACGTCCACGTCCACGAGGGCGTTGAGTAAACTGCTCTTACCCGCGTTGGTGTATCCGACCAAACTGATCACGGGAAGCGGGGCAGTTTTTCTCTGCGCCCTGTACAGGGTTCGGTGCGTGCTTACCTTGTCCAGTTTCTTTTTAAGGAAAACGATGCGGTCGCGTAACAATCGCTTGTCGATTTCGATCTGCGTCTCGCCCATGCCTTTCGTCGCGCCAGCGCCGCCCGCGCCGCCGGCTTGCCGTTCCAAGTGCGTCCACATCTTCTTCAGCCGCGGCAGCTGGTACTCAAGCGCGGCCATCTCCACCTGCAGCTGGCCTTCCGCGGTCCTGGCTCTTTGAGAGAAGATGTCAAGAATCAGCATCGTCCGGTCGCAAATCGCCACCTTGTCGTCAAGCGCCTTCGAGAGGTTCCGCGCTTGTCGCGGAGAGAGCTCCGCGTCGAAAATCACGGTCTCCACCGGGTTTTCCCGCAGTTCCTTTCGAAGCGCCTCGATCGCCTTTTCCTGTTCAAGAATAACGAGTTGCTGTTCCTCTGTTTGAACTTCCAAATCCTCGTCCCACAGGAAATCGGAGTCGGTGGAGACGACTTCGTGTTGGTCGGCGCCGTCCTCCTCGTCGTCGTCCTCCTCCTCCTCCTCGTCGTTTTTGTTTTCCGACAGGTCCACCGCCTCAGGAAGCCCGCACGCGTTTCGTATTTCCGCCAGCTTCCCCTTCCCCACGTACGTCCCGGGATGCGGCTTCCACAGCCGCTGCGTCACCGTCCCCACGACCTGCAACCCCGCGGTGTCCGCGAGCTGCGCGAGCTCCAAAAGGCTCGCATCGAGGCCGTACGCGCCTTGTTTCTCGTCGCCTTTCTGGCCACCCACACCCACCAAAAGCACGCGCTCCTTCGTAGGCACCCAGCCCCACATATCATCGCGCACGTCAGCCGCGGCTTTCATGTCCGCGTCGACTTTTTGTTCCATGAGCTCCTCCCACGAGGGGGGGGGGGGGAGGTCGCCATCCGCGCTGGCGCGAAGAAAAACGCGTGCGAAGCGTCGGCGCGTCGACGGGCAACCCCCAGTGCCGAACCCTGTCCCGGGCGCGCTGGATGTCGCGGCGGCTCGATTCGCACAGAGGGATCGAATTCGGGGCGTACGCGTCGCAACGCACGGCAACGTCCACCGCGCGTGCGCCGCGGGGGTCGCCATCCTACCCCGGCGCCCAAGGGTCTGATGAGCGATTGATGACAAGGCCAAAACGCCGCAAAAAGCTGTGACGCGTCAATCCGAGCTGGATGCTGGAAGGATCGAAGAAGACTTCTGTCGGGTTGTGGGTTGTGGGTCGCAGAAAACCCTTCTACCCTTGGCCCTGCATTTCGGAACCCTAAACCCTAGCCGTTTGGTTTGAAACCTGGCACCCGTTTGCATTCCACGCGAGGGCAGATCTGCCACACCTAGTCGCGCTCGTCTCCGAACCCGCGTCAGACCGCGTGTTCCGTGTCTCCGTGTGCTGGAGTCTCGGTTACGACCTCGCGGTGCTCTACCACACCCGAAGCCTCGCGACGCACGCGGCTTTACCTCGTTTCTGGAACGCGTGCCGTGCCTGCTCGCATTGCGCCACCCAAAATGGCACCCCCCACCCCCGAAGAGCGCGCGCTCGGGTGGACCATAGAGCTCATCACCACCACTCCGGCGCTGGGTGCGGATGCGAAGCTCAAAATTATGGCCGCGCTTGGTCCACAGCTGGTGGGGTACGCGCTTCCCGACCACATCAAGGCGCGCATTATTTTAGACGCGTTGAACTTACACACCAGGCACTTCACGCACGTGGATGCCGAAAACGCCGAGCTGGTTTTCGAATCCCTGATCACGGTCGGTGATGTGGCGCAAGCCGAGGCCACCCGCGTCGGCGGGTTCGAACTGCCCCAACCCCCCATGTTCCTCACCGCCATGAGCTACTGCGAAACCGTGGTTTCCGCGTTGCGCGAACCAGGCGCTCCGGACATCGAGGCCTTTCACGAAAAGTGCGTGTCGCGCGTTTCACCAAATCCCGGACGACTGCGACTGTTTGCCTATACTCGTACCAGAAGGGAGCATTACCTCTGCCCTGACTGTTCAGACCGAATACTCTGACTGTTTGTCCATACATTGTCCAATACATCGCGATATACTCGACTGACACTTTTCTTTGGCCCAATCGCAGTTGCGACACGTACGACCTGCTAGACGTCGCGTCGCAGAGCAAGTGGCTGGACCGGAAGACTCTGGAGAACCTGCAAAGGGCTTTAAAAAAAGACGCGGTAGGGTTGACCAGCGGCACGCTGGACCCACAGCGGGTGCTGCAGAACCACCACACCACGAACAAGCTGTGCGCCGCGCTCGCGGCGTACGCCAAAGCGGTTATCGAAAAGCTGGGCCCGTCATTTCTGGAACGCGTACGTATTTCCCAATCACCACATTCCGCCGACTGATTGCCCATACAAGACTGACACTTTCTTTTTTATCTCTAGGTGGCGCGCGATATCGGCGACGGGAGTTACGCGCCGGACACGGAAACGCGCGTGGACTCCGGCGGACACAAGGTTCCCACCGGGATCGTGGTCCCTGAACGAGTCGCGGCGCACAGCGTGGGGGTGGAGAAGGGGTTCTCGGATGGGACTGGCGTTGGCGGCGCGCCTGAAACCTCCGAGACGGAGGAGGAGGAGGACGAGACCTCCGACGACGAAGACGCGCGACCTCGACACGAAAGCCCCAACGCTGGTGGGGCGTCTCGTGTTGTGCCGCAGCCTGCGGTGGCGAAACCTCTTCAGCCGCCAACACACGGCGATGCGTGGCAAACCCTGGCGAAGCACGCGGAGAGCGCGGGCGAGGCGCATGACGGCGCGCGGAGTGAGGACGAGTTCGCGTTCAGCGCGAGCGACGGGGACGACGACGAGAGCCCGGGCGCGGCGGTTGCGGCGGCGAAGCGGTTGAAGCGGTTCGCGGAGATTGCGAAACCGGCGGCCGGTGGTGATTTACCAGTGGGCAAGACAATCGCGTGGGGGGCGTCGCAGCTCGGGGAGACGCAAGTCACACCGGTACCGAGTAACACGGCTCGACCGGTTGGCGGCGGCGGCGGCACTACCGCCGCGGTTGCGAAACGCACAACCCCCGGCAGCATCGGGCGCAAATATCAGCGCTGGTCGCGGGAAGAGGAGGTTTACTTCCTCGGTCTTTGCGACACCGTGGGCGAGGGGAACTGGGCGGCGATGCTGTCGCGCGGTACACGGGAAGGCAAGCTACGGGAAGGCCTGACTTCGGTGCACTTGAAGGATAAGTGGCGGAACCTGAACAAAAAACGGCTACGGTAGTCTAGAAAGAGTGGTTTCTAGCGTCGCACGTTGTATTTTCCACTGATGCCCAAATTCTCTTGTACCTGCACACACATCGCGCCCGCGCGTGCCGTGCGTGATGTCGTGCCGACTGGCGGTTTTGAACTTGGCGTCTCGTTTGGCGTCGCGCGGTGAGAATTCGGCGCCGTCCAGCTCGTTTTCCGCGCGCTCGTTCGTCGCCGTCAGCGGCGATTCGCGGACGAACGTGTCTCCGTTGGCGTACGAGTGGATCGAGCCTCCAGGTGAGAGCACGGGCGATGCTTCCTCCGCGCCAGTCGCGATCATCGCGCACGGGCTGATGGGTTCCGGCCGGAACTGGCGGACCTTCACCAGGGCGTTATCGCGTCGCGTCGCGAGGGAAGGCACCCCGTGGCGATTCGCGTTGGTGGACAACCTGTGGCACGGCAGCACGTGGGGGGACCTCGCGCACCGTCAGGCCCGGCACCCGCCCGGTCCTTTTCGATCTGGTACGTACCGGTATTTCCCAGTCACCACATTCCGCCTCCCTGATTGCCCATACTCGTACCAGAAGGGACTATTCCCTCTAACTGTTTACGTAATACACGTTACGAGAGACTGACACTTTCTTGTTCATCGTATCAGCAAATCACCCAAACGCGCCGTGCGCCGTGGACCTCGCCGCGGACGCCATTTGCGAATTCGCGTCGCACCTTCGAAACGCGGCGTCTACCCGAGGCAGCTCATCGATGACACAAACATCGCCACCAGGCTTCCCTCCAGTCGCCGCGGTGCTCGGGCACAGCCTGGGCGGGAAAATAGCGCTGCGGGTACTTTCGCGGCTCGCGGCGCGCGCGGGTTCGTCTAATGGTGCATCTAATGTTCACCTAAATGCGCCTCGCGCGCAGTGGTGGACCTTGGACACCGTCCCGGGCGGCGTCGCGTCTGTTGGCGACCCGCACGGCGTGCGCAGGGTGATCAACGCTGTGGCGAGACTGCCCCGGGAGTTCGAAACAAGAGAGTCTTTAAACGCGGCGCTCGTCGGTTCGGGACATACCTTCCCGAAAGACTTGGTGGACTGGCTCGGGACGAACCTGGTACCGGTCGACGTCGCCAATCCAAAAAACTCAAAACTAACCTGGCAATTCGACGTGGAAGGCGTGTCCTGTTTGTACGAGTCGTACGAGACGAATGATTCAAACGCGCTTTCAGTGGCGATTGACCCGCCCCCGGGTCACGAGACGCACGTGATCAAGGCGGCGCGGTCGGAACGGTGGGACGATTGCGTTTTAGCGGCGTTGACAAAAACGAACGGCGACGACAAAACAAACGCGTCGTTCCACACCCTGGCGAACGCGGGGCACTGGCTGCACGTGGATAACCCGGATGGGTTGCTTGACTTGATCGCGCCTAACTTAGTACGGCTCGGAAGGGAGTTAAGGGAGTGGCAAAATAGGAATAGGTAGTTGGCGGGTACTATTTTTTTGTCCTGGCTATTCTAGAATCTAGCTAATTGGTCGTCGTCTCCTCTATAGAGGAGATCACCTCGTCTCCGCGGCGGAATCAATCATCGTCAGCACGTCCGCTCGACACGTGGGGCACGTCGGTTTTCTTTCCGCTGGACTCGTCACACACAGCGCCGCGGACGCGCAGTTTAAGTGATACGCGTGCGAGCACGGTAACACGACGATTTTGTTCGTCGGTTCACTTTCGTGACTACTGTGACGCGAATCAGCAGCACTTGCACATTCAACCCCGCTCAACTCCGACGCTTCACGAGTCACCGCCATCTCGCCGAGACACACCGCGCACGTCGGCGTGTCGTCATCGTACGCCCCGCGTGTTCCGTACTCGACGCCCGTGGTGGCTCGCATCTCGAGCCATCGTTTCACTCTATACTTGTCCAGCCTCGCCCGGTCCTCGGACGTGGCGAAGAGCGCGGCATCTGATGCCCAGAGATCCGCGCCGAAACTCCGCACCGCGTCGTCCGCAGCGAACAAGGTCACGTCCGAGGCGTACAAATCAGGCCCGTGATCCAACGTGGTCGCGAACAAGCGCGTGTCCGAGGCCCACAAATGCGCATCCTCCGACGACCGACGCATGCGGAGCGACGAGAAGTGATTGGTTGTTAACAATCAATGACGATTGTCTAGTTACTAAATACGAGCGACATGACAAAAATACAACGCATTTATACAAAACCGCGACACTACTCACGCGTACAAGTTATAGGTCTCCTCCACGAAGACGCATGCGGAGCGACGAGAAGTGATTGGTTGTTAACAATCAATGACGATTGTCTAGTTACTAGTACGAGCGACATGACAAAAATACAACGCATTTATACAAAACCGCGACACTACTCACGCGTACAAGTTATAGGTCTCCTCCACGAACGTCGCGGCGCCGAACGAAGCGAGCGCTAGGTCCATTTGCGACGCGGTGCACTTGAGCGAATCGTCCGCCGCGCGTTTCAACTCGAACCGCTTGTCCAGGTTTTCGAGAATTGCAGACTCGGTTGATTGGTCGGAATCGTCCAAAGCAGCCGAATCCGCGGGGCTCCATACGCGTAAACGACACGGCAACACCGCGAGGGCGTCGTTCGGGAGTTGCAGTAGGGTGTTCATCAGCCAGCTCCATTTGCCGGTCGTGAGCGGGACGATCGCCACGGAGACCAACTCGGCGGTGTCGCCGCGGACGCCGCCGAGGCACGGGTTTGGGGATACCGGCGCGCCGCCGGCCGTTAAGATTGGCGTTACGACTGGCGATAACTCACCGGTTGGGGTGACCCCGAACGGTTTCCCAAACGCGCGTCGCCGCATTCCCTTCACCTCGCCCGTGGTGAGCGGCGACCGAATCGTCATCGCGGGAAGCGCTACCACGGTTTCACCGAAAATCCATCCCCGGAACTCGGCGTCGAAGTCGAGCTCACAATCCCCCGTGCTTTGGTCCAGCCAGCCGTGCAGGGAGATAGGGACGATGTCGATGTTCACGCCTGGGGGGAGGGGGATGCCGAAGATCTTCGTCGTTTTACTATTCACGGATGGACCCTGGAACGAGCTCACGTCGAACTTCAAGCGTAAACGCGTCGGGTGGTTCGGGTCGGGGAGGTCCACCACTCCTAGGGTGGTCGCCCCGGAGGCGTCGTAGTCGAAATCAGGCCAGGCTGAGACACCCAGCGTGGGCCGGGACGCGGTCATAGTGGTCAACGCGACGCGGTCGCCGGACGTTGCGCCGAAGCCAGGCACGGATGGGTTTATGACGGGATCTGACGAGAGGCTTTTTTTTTGGCTTGGTGTTGTGTCGGAACCAGCGCGTGTCACCGTGCGCCATCGCCGTGAAACGCGACACCCTCGCCGTGACGCCACACAAGTGAGACGCACGTGCGTCGCGTGCGTCGTCATGGTATGTGCCGTGGATGGCGGGCGCGGGAGTGGTCAAAGGCTGGCCCGACACACCGAAAAAACCAAATATGCTGACAAGGCTTAACCCGCGCGAAAACTCGATCGATCGGCACGCGCCAGTTGTTTGCCATCAGAAGAGACGGCACGCGCACGACGGCGAGCGTGGGGTGGCCCTCGCCGGTAGAGATGCTCGTCTCTACACCCTCGGTATGCTCGGTCGGGTCACAGAGGAGGTTCACCGCGAGGCGCGCGAGCTCGAAACCTGCGTCCGAGCGTGCCGGTCGAGTTCGAGATCGCAGAAGCGTCGTTTCGTGCGAGTACTTCGATTGGAACGACGTGAAGCGGTCGCGGTCGAGGCAACGAGAGAAGAGTGCTGCAGAGTTTGCGAAAACAGAAAACTCACCCGTAGTCCTACCCGGCATGCATTGCGGACGACGGTCAGTGCTGTTGAGTTCGGTGACTTTGGCAGGCCTCGCGGGACTTGACACGGCCGTCCCATCGCCCGCGTTGGCGTTCATCGATTTGCCATCCCGACTGCACAATCGGTATTTCCTAGTACGGCACGGCGAATCCCTGTTGGACACCCGGGGAATCGTGCTTTCGAACCCTTCTTTCAAGTACGACACGACGTACGGCCTGACGAAACTGGGCATTTCGCAAATGCATTTGGCTTCTAAAAAAATCACGGACGAGTACGACGGCGCGCCTTCGTGGTTGTACACTTCGAACTACCAGCGGTCGTTTCAATCCTCGCTGATCATTCGCGAAGATTTAGGCATGCTGTTTTCGCAACTGCGCACCGAGTTTTCCGGTCTGTTGGACCCCCGAAAAATGGGCGACCTGGATTACAAAAGCCAGGAGTTGTGGAAAGACGTGTGGGCCCGGGATCTGCTGGATCCGACGAACACGCCGCCGCCCGTGCCGGCGAGTCTTCAGCCGTCCGCGTCGGTGGAATCGCCGCGCGATTTATTCCGACGAGCCCTGGAGTGTTTCACCCGCCTGGAATCCACGTACTACGGCGAGGACGTTATTCTCGTTTCGCACCAGGACACCCTGTCCCTGTTCACCGCCTCCGTGATGGGCACGAAGCTCACGGACCACCATAAGGATTGGGCCATGGAGTTAGGGGAGGTTCGGTGTTTGGATCTTAGCGGCGTGCCAAGCGGGAAGGGGAGCGAAAACTTTTCGCCCACGGATTTGCGGGGGGAGTACGCGGTGGGTGACAGGGCCGTGAACTACCAGAATTTAAACAAGAAGTAGCTAGGGTTTATGGTGTTTGGACAAGTAGTTTAGGGTATTCATTAGGGTATAGGGTATTTCAAGGAAACACGGAACAACCCTGTCCCTACCCCTGTCTACACCCTAAACGCTCCCCACAAAGCACCGCCGGTTATACTCGTTGCATCAGCTTCGTCGCCGTCTGCACCAGCGCCGCGCTACTTGTCATCCGCGCGCGCACGGCGTGGTGCGACGCGTTGAGTAGGTCGTCGGATTCGGCGCAGGCGAAAACCAGGTGTCTGCTGTTGATAAACGCGGCGGCGACGACGTGTAGGAACAGGGTGCCGTCGCCGCATTCGCCGGGGATTGAACCGGGGTCATTCTTTTGGATTGAACCCCTCGAGTCTTTACGTTCCTCGTCCTCGTCCCGGCCGCCGTCGCTCGTTTCGAAATCGCGACGCGCCATCAGGGTTTCCCACAGAAACACGGTTTCCGTCGCGGGTAACTCCTAGAGATAAAAAAGAAAGTGTCAGTCTCGTATGGGCATTCAGGGAGGCGGTGTGTGGGAAATGGGAAAGACTTACCCGGCACAACAGCACCACCACCGCCCTGAACGCGAACATGCAGTCCCCGCTGTTCAACAACAAGATGTGCTTCCACATCGGCGGGTCGCACCGTTTCAGAATCCGGCCCAACTCGCGTAACACGTCGCGCACGGTTTCGTTTTTTTGTGGGGAACACGAAAACGTTTCTTTTTTCCCAGTCTCCGAACGCGTCTCGTCAGCGCGTTTACTACTCGTAGTACTTTTCGATACAACACTCGACCCGGGAGGTTTTTGGCCCAACGACACGTCCAAGGACTTAGTTTCAGTGGTACTCGGAGCACCTGTGATGATACCAACCGTACTCGTGGTACCAACCGTAGTACTCGTGGTACCAACCGTAGTACTCGTGGTACCAACCGTAGTACTCGTAGTACTCGTAGTACTCGTGGTACCAGTAGTATCCACAGTACTCCTCGTGGTACTCGCGGTCCGAGCGGTACCACCACCACCCGTTCCTTCCTTTTTCCGCGCGTCTATAATGAAGTGCCCGCGGTACGCGGTGAGGAACCGCGCAAAACACCAAAACGCCTCACTCTCGTCGGGTACCATTTCCAGAAACCTCGCCGCGACTTCGTTCATGCCCTGGCAATACCCAACTTGTTTGTCGTGTAGGCAATACGCGGTGAGGACGTTTTGAAGACGCTTGGCTTGCGCGGCTTGCCAGGTGGGGACGTTTCGGGGAGTGCCAGGAGTGGTACCAGGATTTGGGGCACCAGAAGTGGTACCAGGATTGGGAGAACCAGAAGTGGTAGGATTGAGGGTACCACCCGAACCAGGATTGGGAACACCGTAGGTACCAGGATTGGGGGTACCAAACGTCCCGGGATCGATTCCGCGGCGTCGCGTTTGTTTTTCGTCACCTGGCGGTCTCGATTGCGACGCGCTCGGCGACGCACCCGTCATCGGCGCGCGGTCGTCTCGTCTCACAGTCTGTCCCGTCACCGCCTCGCCTTCATCATAAACCCGCTCCCTTGCCCACTGTAACTCGAACGCCCCCCCGCTGTTCCAAAACGTCCGCGGCACGTCCGCCTGTATCACCGGGATGCTCTCCGAGTACGTCGCCAGGTCGGTTTCTGAAAACGGACACGGAGTTTTCGGCAAGCGAATTGCAGCGCGCGGCGAGGAACTGTTTGTTTTCGGTTCGGGCGATGACGCGAGTTGGAATCGCCCCCCCCCCGTGGACGGGGTTCGACCCCCCCCCCCCCCCCCCCCCCCCCCCCCGTTTCGACGAAACAAGCAACGCATCAAGCTCGGCGCATTTCGTGACCAGCGCGCCGTACGCGTCCCGCCGCGCGCGTCGCGCCTGTTCAATCTCCACCGCGGTGCCCCAACCTCGGCGAACCCCCAACAACAACGGCCACAGCTCGGGCCGGACGTCCGGGTCAGCGCCGTTTTCCGCGACCCGCACGCGTAACGCGAGGAACCTTCCCGCAACGACCCTCCCTTCCTTGTCCAAAACACCGCGGAACTCGCGGTCACTGACCGGCCGGCGTCGACGTGCTCCGTACGACGACGACTCGAGTTGTTGAAAAAAACCACAATCGCGTCGCCCCGACTTTGTGTGGTGTCTCCACTCCCCCGCCGCAATCGCGGCGGCGCCCAGCCCCAGCGCGGCGATGCCGAACCCGAACCCGACCGCGGCCACGACCGCGGTCGCCGCAGCGCGCTTCGCCGCGCGACGCCGAGTTGACGCGCGTGCGTCGCGTCCCATGCGAGGCAGGTTATGGATGGAAAAAGCGCCTCGATTGAGAAACAAACACGTCAGCTTCAATGCGACACGTGTCGAGAGAACAATGTCCGTCCAAGAGGGTCACAATGTTTGACCACGCACGTCATTACACACGAAAGCTCCCGCGTCGTCGTGCACGTTGGCGACCCTCGGTTCTTCTCCGCAGCGCGCGGCCGCGACATCGATGGGGTTGACGATCAAGTCTCCCATGGGAGACACGAAATCGACGACGCGAGTGACGCACGCCCCCGGAACGACGAACGCCAAGGCGCAATCCTTGCCTCCCGTCTCCGGCACGATGGACGCCAAGGCGCAATCCTTGCCTCCCGTCTCCGGAAAAATCGGCGCCCCCCAGCGGAAATCCCCCAAAGGAAAGGGTGCCTGGAGTCCCGAGGAGGACGACGTTCTCCGCCGCGCTGTTGCGCAACACAAAGGCAAACAGTGGAAGAAGGTTGCCGAGTACTTTAACGCGCGCACGGAGGTGCAGTGCCTGCACCGCTGGCAAAAAGTCTTGAACCCCGAGCTGGTGAAAGGCCCTTGGACCAAGGAGGAGGACGCTAAGATCATCGAACTTGTGGGTGAGTTGGGGGCGAAGCATTGGAGCAAGATCGCGCAGCAACTCCCCGGGCGTATCGGCAAGCAGTGTCGCGAGCGGTGGTACAACCACCTCAATCCGGATATCAAGCGGGAAGCGTTTTCAAGGGAAGAGGACCGCGCGTTGATTGTCGCGCATGCCACGCACGGCAACAAGTGGGCTGAGATCGCGAAGACGTTCGTGGGAAGAACCGACAACGCGATCAAGAACCACTGGAACAGCACGCTGAAGCGCAAGGTGGACCAGGTTCTGGCCAGAGGGCTGGACGCGCTCGCCGCCGCGGACGCCGGCGCGGACGACCTGAAAGAGGGAAAGAAAAACGCGACCGAGCCGAAGGGGAAGAAGGAAACGAAGCAGACGAAGGAAAAGGCGAAGGGCATCAAAACGCAAAGCACCGAGAAACGCGGGAGCGGGGGCAAGAGCGGAGGCAAGAGCGGGGGCAAGAAGCGCAAGAGCGGGGACGTCAATGTGGTCGTCGCGGCGAGGAAAAAGCGCGGCGAGTTTGCCGCCGCCCCCGCCGCGCAAGAAACCGCCGCCGCGGCGGCGTTCGACGCCACCGCGCTGCACGGCCCCGTGACGACCACGCCCTACTCCCCGAGCACCGGAAACGCCAACGCGCCTTTGCCTTTCGGCGCCACCGCCGCGGGCGAAAACCTGTTTGCCTCGCCGAAACAGAAGGGTGCGGCCGGGCGGGGAATACTCGTCGAAGTCCAGACCACCTTTTTTTCCAACCAGTGAACCTGGCACCCTGAAATCGTCGCTTTGGCTGTCGCTTTCCCATTCAGAAAGAGGACGCCATCACGTCGGCCATTCCATAGCAAACTAGTCCACAGAAATGCAAAACTGCGCAAAAACGAAGTTTTGAGTGGAAAGCAGTCTCAGAAGTTGTGAAATGTTGTTTTCGTGTTTTGTGAGCTTTTCCATCATCCTGAAAAGCCCGGCTTTTGCGTCCCGTGCGCCCTCTTAAACCAGCGCAGGTGCAGCGCGTGACAGTCTAGGGTTATACAAGATGGTACGTCCGGGTGTCCTTGTTTCCGGAATCGTGGTTGTTGATGTCATCCGCGCGTCGCGGATGTGGCGCACGCCTCGTCCGGAGGGATGACGAGGGGGAAAAACGTCTAGGGTTTGTCGTGGTTCGCGCGCCCGTAACGTCGCGTGCACGGGCCTACCACCGGGCCCGGTGCTGGACGTCGACCCGTGATACGCGCGCATGGCGACTCCCAGTGTACCAGCGCCAATCGCGACGACGGTTTCGTGGCGTGCGGCTGGCGCTGGGCCTCGGTACCGCGCGCGTGTTGACGGATTCGTCGGCCATCGTCGCGAGGCATCACGCCTTGACCAAACCCTGTTTTTCCCGAGCGCGTTTGCTCGGAAGCGCGCGGTCACGAGGCAAACGTGGCCCCTCACCTTCCGAAAATGTGGGGGCGTGGTACCCTATACACACGTACGCGTGTATCACGTCGTCGTTTCGGTCGTGAGAAACCCGCGTCGACCGCGTTGGCGCGTCGGAACGACGCCCATCACTACTCGCCAAAATCGTCATAGGCCGACACAAGTTTGTGACTCTAACGCCATTCTCCCATCGCTCCCCACCCTCAACAGCCTCCTAAAGCCCCCGAATCTAAGGCCGCCAAGGCCGCCAAGGCCACCGCCGGTGGCAAAGCCAAGAAGAAGAAGTGGTCCAAAGGGAAAAACAAGGAAAAGGCGAACAACCAGGTTCTTTTCGAACAGAGCACGTACGACAAGCTGATGGCGGAGGTGCCGAAGTACAAAATGATAACCGTGTCGATTCTCACCGACCGGCTTCGCATCACGTGCTCCCTGGCCAGGAAGGCCATCGCGATCCTGATCGCCAAGGGCGCCATCAAGCCCGTCGTCATGCACTCCAAGCAGCAGATCTACACCAAAACCGCGGCGGACGACGAGGCGTAAGGGTGGCGTTTGTTTTGGTTTTTGACGCTTGCGCGGTGAAGCGACAAAAGTAGAGACTGGGGGGGTTTCGAAGACTAGGACTTTGAGACACGGGTGAGCGGTGTGACGCGATTTTTTGTTGAACAGCACTCTCACAACTGACACGCGGCGACAACTTTCACACCTGGGCCCTACCTACCTACCGATTACGACTGCCTACCGACCTCCTCGTGAAATGCGTGCCACCCGTCCATTACATTAATCTTCCACTTTCAGCTCCAACTTCTGTTTTTCTTTCCAGTCCCGTGCACTCGAAAAACTACCCACAACGCCTCGCGCCGCGTGCCACCCTTCCCGATGTCTTCCAACGCGACGCCTGGTGTCGAGACGGCATCTGCACACGGAAATACGCGCGAACGACCCGCGACCGTTGCGATGCAGCCCGAGACGCAGAGCGCCATCCCAGGTCTTTCCGACGACGTAGTCATCGGTGCGGTTCTCGGAAGGACCGAAGACCCTACAGATCTCGCTCGGCTTCGAGCGGTGAGTCGTGAGATGCGCGACGCGGTGGCGGCGACAGGTCATCCGGTGAAGGAGATAGGGGTGACAGATGCCATAAGGCTGGGGTACTTAAGCACGCTCAAGCACCTGCATCAACAAGGTGGTCTGAATTTGTATAATGTTCTTCCAATGAAAGCGGCGAAGACAGGGCAACTCGAGGTGCTGCAGTGGTTGCGCGCGAACGCCTGCCCGTGGGACAAGCATACGTGCAACTGGGCGGCACTTAACGGACATCTCGAGGTGCTGCAGTGGGCGCGCGCAAACGGCGCACCGCGGGACAAGGGGACGTGCGCAGAGGCGGCGTTGGGCGGGCACCTCGAGATGCTACAGTGGTTGCGCGCGAACGGTTGTCCGTGGGACGAGTGGACGTGCACGTATGCGGCGAAGGGCGCGCACCTCGAGGTGCTCCAGTATTTGCGCGCGAACGGCTGCCCGTGGAACGCGCATACGTGCGCGGCAGCGGCGGAGGGCGGACACCTCGAGGTGCTGCAGTGGTTGCGCGCGAACGGCTGCCCGTGGGATGAGTGCACGTGCGCGGAAGCGGCAGGGCGCGGGCACCTCGAGGTGCTGTAGTGGGCTCGTGCGAACGGCTGCCCGTGGAACGTGTCGACGAGTTCTGGGGCGGCGAATGGCGGGCATCTCGAGGTGTTGAGGTGGGCGCGCGCGAACGGCTGTCCGTGCGACGATTTGACATGCGCGTTTGCGTTTGCGGCGTTGGGCGGGCACCTAAGTCGTTAAAGTCACGACTCACTCTCAGTGGTTTTGTCATACTGATACGAGAACACGCGCGGCGTCACTACTCTTACACTAATTGCGCCTACGCTACCTCCACGTCTACCTCGACTACGCGCCCGGTTCCAGCGCGCAGTACGGTTTCTGTCCGTCCACGCGTATGCCTCCCCTCGTCGGCCCTGGTGTTAGGTCTCCGAACCGCTCCGCGAACATCGGTGGTAACTCCCTCGCGTTGGAAAATGGCGTCAGCCACAGCCTCAACAAATGCCGCTCGCTCATTTCTTTCCCAACACACGAGTACGCGGATCGCGCGTGTAGCGTGGTGTGGTTGTGCAGCCACTGGATGTCACCCGGCTCCAAACGCATATCAACTCGGAACTCTTTGGAGTCGCACAGTTCGTCGAGCGCGTCGAGCGCGGCGGTTTGCTGTGGAGTCAACCTAGGCACGGAGTGTGTTGGCTTGCTCTCTGATTCGTCTCGGGTCGGCTCGGATGAATCGCCATTCTGTGTAGCACTCGCACCACGCGCCCACCGCGTCTGCGCGGCGTTGATGAAGTTGCGGTCGTAAATGCCGCTCAGAAGAGTCGTGCTTTTTTGAGAAGTGCTCTTTTTACTACTGCTTTCAGTAGTACCCGCAGTACTCCTCTCGTCAGTACCCGCAGTCCTGCTCTCGGTGTTACCCGCGGTACTGCTCGCAGTACTACTCTCGGCAGTCCTGCTCTCAGTACTACTCTCGGAAGTACTGCTCGCAGTACCGCCCTCGGAAGTACCGCTCTCGGTGTTACCCGAAGCTCTCGTGTGGTACACGTGGAACACGGGCATGTCGTACGTTGGCAACTTACCACGCGGGATTTCGCCTTTCCGGTCCACGGGGAAGGGTTTCGTCAACGCCAAGGCTGCTTCGCGGTTTTTCGTGACTAGCTCGTTGTACACCGCCGCTGTGGACACGACTTGACTCTCCCCCCCTTGAGTCGAATTTTTTAAACAAAGCAAACCCACGATGTCCGCGCTGTCCGTGTGGAACGGCTGCGCCGCGCTCGTCGTGTACGTCCGCGTCGCCGGGTCGTGCGGGTCGTTGCCCAAGTCCTTCACGTGCCCGAGCACGTGGCCTTTTGCGTTCTGGGGACAGTGCCAGCCGATGTAAGCGCCCATGCCGAAAAAAGCAGCGCAAATGGACCACATGTCCCACCGCTCAACTGGTAAGCCTTTCATCAAATGCAGTCCCTCGCCGTTTAGCAGATTTGTGGATGTCATGGCCACGAGCTTCGGACCCAACGTCGGCAGCTTGAAGTTCGTTTGGGTCAACTCCGCGATGTCCAGGTTCGCGCGTTTCGCGTCTCGTAACGCGCTTTCCAGCTCCGCAATGTCCGACTTAGTCAAAACCGTGGTCCACGCCGAAGGGTTGACTAACAGCTCGGGGCCGCGCCACACGCACCTTCCGTGGATCAGGGGAAGCGATTCGGTGGCGTTGAGACCGGTGGAGACCGCTTTTGTGGTCGGAACCTCTCCAGGCTTCGCACTTCGAGAACGTCGACGCGACGTCGCTCGCGCTCCAAAGGGCGACGACGCGAACGCGCTCGCGGAGGCGGACATGTCGTCGCGCGAACGACGACGGTCGGCGCGGCGGCGAGTGAACTCGTACACGACGAGTTTCTCGGAATACCTCCATCTCTGAAACGTGCTTTTCACGACAGTCTCAAGGACTCAAGCTCTCAACTGTCAACACCAGTCATGTCGGCGCCTCCTCCCGAGGCGACCGGCGTGGCCGCCGCGACTGATGAGCTCGCCGCGCTCGGCATACGCGTCGTCCCCGAGCACTGCAGCGGCAGGGTGTGGCCCGCTGCGCTGACCCTGTTCCAGCACCTGGTGGGGCACGACGACGCGCTTACTTGTGGGGCGCGCGTGTTGGAGTTGGGCGCGGGCACGGGATGGCTGACGTTGAAGGCGCGTCAGCACAGGGACGATTTGCAATGGTGCGCCACGGAGACGAACTGCGGGGACGCGTACGCGCGTCTGGCGAGGAACCTGACACGAGCGGGGGGCGAAGGTACCATGGCGCGAGGTTCCGAGCAAGACGAATCTCCCGAAACCAAAACGCAGTTCCCGCGTTTCGCGGCGCTTGATTGGTCCGCCGTCGCCGAATCGAAAATAGCAACGCAAGCGTGGGACTTGGTGTGCGGCTCGGACTTGGTGTACGGCGAAGCGGGTGCGTTGGCGTTGGCGAAGTGCCTGGGGGTGTTGTTGAGAAAGAACACGGATGATGGAGACGCTGAACGTCAGAAAAAAGGAACGCTTCCAAAAGAAAATGAAATCACCGTTGACTCATCCCCAAAATGTTTACTCGCCCAGACCTGCGGTCGCTGGGGCGGTTTCGGGTACGACGCGATTTTGTACGACGCGCTTGTTAGTGAGGGGCTACTGGCGGACGCGGTGGGTGGCGAGTTATTACTCGGGAGTCGTGAGTTGAAGCAACACGTGGTCGTGTTTAAAATTAGCGTCGCGCGCGGCGCAGCCGCCTCCGCCGACGCGAAGTCCCACCCATTGTTGCGCGCGAAACGGCTTCGGGCGGCGCATGAAAACGCCGCGGAGAGGAACATGACCGAGGAGGATTGCGACGCGCGGGAGGCGTCCAAGGCGATGGATGAATTAGACAAGTTATTAGAATAGAACGGGGGTATGGGTGCGATTGAAACGATGATTCGTGACATCGTGTTGCAAAAATGTTCAAGCCGCTTCCAAATACGCTTCAAATGCAGCCGGTTTTAGTTTCAAGGGAAGGAGTGAGACTCGCCTTGACCGCCATCCTCGGGCCGGTCGTCAAAGGCGCTTCAAAGGCGAGCCCCCATTGTGTTTCCAGACGTTTCATAGATATTTTCCAGAAAGTGTCAGTCCTGTATGGGAAAACAGTCTTGGGATTTGGGAAACGGACAAAAATCGAAAAATCGAAAAAATCGAGAACGGCGGAGATATTTCACACGTGGACTTCCGACAAGTCACTCGCTCGCGAGCACGCCGGCGTTCACGCCCCGTGTTCGCCGCGAGCGTCGTGCGCGCGATGGCCGCGGTAGGGACGGACGTTCCGGTCACGGCGAAGACGTTCGTGACGTCAAAATCCGGTGCCGGTTCGGAGACCGCGACGACGACGGCGGCGACCGCCGCGGGTGGAACGACGAAATCGACCCAACATGCGAGCAATGTCGCTTCGGAGTCGTGGCTTGACCCCGGGTGCGTCGCGACGAACGCGCAGCTGCTAACCCCGTTCCTGGCGAACGCGTTCGGGATTAGTGTTATGAACGGCTACCGAACCGCGGCGGGTGGGGTTGGGAAACCGGTTGGCGGGGTCGATTCCGGCGAGCAAAGACGCGGGCACGGCGTTTCCAAAAACACGTGTGCCAAAAAAAATATCGTCGACGGACAATCGGCGCTCGCGTCTTCGGGGGTATTGAAACCGCACCCGTTCACGCACCAACTCGGGAAACCCGCGGTGGGACCCAACCCTCCTCCTCCCTTCGCCAACTCGCTTCCCGTGTTCCAACACCAACACGGAAACGGAACGCACCAGGCGAGCGCCAACGCTTCGGCCGCCGCAAACGCCGCCGCCGCCGCGATGGCGGCGATGGCGCAACAGGCGTCGTCGCAGTACGCCGGGTACCCCGCCGCCGCCGCTGCCGCCGCGCATGCGCATGCGCAGATGCAGATGCACCAGTACGCGGTGGCGCACCACTTCGCGCAGCAGCAAGCGGCGCACACGGCGTCGATGGGTGGACGTCACACCGGGTACCCAACGGCGAGCGGCGTGAATCCCCATTCCCACTACGGGCACGCCCCGAACGCCCGGGGCGGCGTAGACAACCCCCCCTCCGCGGTTACGTACGAGCAGATGATGGCGTACCATTACGGCGTGGAGCAGAGCCGGACGTTCGAGGCTTTCAAGCGCGCGCGGGAAAGCGACGCGAGCGGCGGGACGGCCGGGATGCCGAGCGCAACGAGCCGCGGAGGCGGGAGCCAACAACACACGCACAGCCGCCAGACCTACCGCGACTCCACAGCAGACCAAACCGTGTCGGATGACCAGCACGGCGCCGCGAAGCGCCCGCGGCTGGTGTGGACCAGCGCGCTGCACAAGCGGTTCGTGGACGCGGTGACGCACTTGGGGGTGCACCACGCGGTTCCGAAAACCATCATGTCCCTGATGAACGTGGACGGTTTGACCAGGGAAAACGTGGCGAGCCATCTTCAGAAGTACCGCCTGTACCTGAAACGCTCGGAAACTCTTGGCATTGGCGAGGACATGGACTCCGAGCGCGAGATGGAGAACGAGAGCCAAAGGGAGAACTCGCCTTCAATGGAGGGGAGAGGGAGCGACGGTGGCGTGGACGTGTTGAACAACTCGCGATTAACGCAACAGCGCGAGAACCGGGACGGGTCGGAGGGCGCCGCGGCGAGCGACGGTTCCGCGGAGAAGGGTGGGAGCGAAAAACACTCGAACGCCAGGGGAGTTTCGGGGAACGGCAGCGGCAACGGCAGCGACGGCGAGCCCGGGGTGAACACGGAGACGGCGAAGGTTCGTTCCGCGGAGCGCGCCGCGGGGTTCGCCAACGCGAACGCGGACAAGTCCACGGGTGCTTTCGCGGCGTGCGCCAAGAGGGACGGCGGGTTTCATCCTTTTAAGAAACACCCCGAACCGATGGCTGGCGCGACCGCGCAAACGAACTCCAACGGCAGCGACGGTAACGAAGGCGGCGGCAGCGGCGGCGGCGGGAGCGGCGGCGGGAGCGGCGGCGGCAGCGAAAACGGCGACAAACGCCCCGGCTCGGTAGAACGAGGGTACTCCGGGGACGGGAGCTCTGGTGACAACGACGCGGCAAGGTCCGGCCGGCCGGGGCGGTGACGATTGACCTTGACGGGCTAGCCATCCGTCCGTACTACGAATCAAGTGTACGTCTGAAACAGGCTTTGATTTGTTGTGTTGATCTTGATCACTTGTCAATCGGCCGCGGGTAACAAAGAAACCCCGCCCGGTCCTTTGCGTTGTAAAGTAAGCAATAAGCAGCGATAACCTTTAAACCTTTCGCTACCTTAATCACCTTCATCTCCCGTTTCTCGCCCTATCACCCCTGCTATGCTCTCCTTTTTCCGGTTTCCTTCGCGAGCGCGTTTTTCTTCCACCCCAGCAGCGCCGCGATTGCCGGCCTCAGATTCTCGGGAAGCGGCGACGTGTCGTCGAACTTTGGTTTGTTCACGGGCGCGCGCGACGGTTGCAATTTTTTATACGCCGGCGACGACGCCCGTTCCACATGACTCTCTCGTGCCTGTGAGATGCTTTGCAGGACGTATACCGCGAGGTCGTAGGTTCTTTGCGGGGGGGTTGGTGCGGTGCTTTGCGCGCCGTCCGCGACCGACGCGAACCGAAGCGTGTCGAGAATCAAACGCAACGCAAACTCGCACACGTCCCACGCCTGCGTCAGTTCGCCAATCCGTACGTTCCAATACTCGGCGTGCCGATCCGCGTGGTCCTGGCCTTGTAGCCAGAACATGCGGATCCACTGGAACTCGAGTTCGCGGTGCACCTCGCCTACGAACTGCGTGAGCTTGGCGAGGGAGTTTTCGTCCGTCGGCGAATCTCTTTTGGAGGTAGTTGAGTTCCTTCCAGCTTTCGCGTCGCGAGCGTACCGCGCCAAAGTTTCGCTTTTGCCTACCGCACTGACCGCACGTTTCTTGATGTACTCGAACGTGTCTTTCGCAACCACCGCCACACGGTGCGTCGAGGAGTAACGTTTCGTGGACCCCGCAAGCACGGCATGGTGGTGGTGCTTGTTGAAGTCGCGCAGCATGTAGTACGTGCTGTTCGTGGCCAGCGGCACGCGCAGCGCCGGCGAAACCAGGTCCAGGGTTTTCAAGCCCACGTGCCACGTAGGGTCCGTTGTCTCACCTTCACCGTACGCCTGGTGGTACACCCCCACCGTGGAGCCAGGCTGGAGGGAGGAGTCGCTGTGCCAGCTCACGCTGGTGGGCCCCATGCCGTACTTGGTTTCGTTTTTCAGGGGGACGTCCGATTTCAACGCCTCGTCCATAGGGTCCATCAGGTTTATTAACGTCACGTTGAAGTCGCAGGACCCGTCGCTTTGCACTCTTTGGTCTTTGTGTTCCAAAAGCACCGCACGGGCTCGTTCCACGAGTGCGTCGTTTAAAGCCTTCACGACTCGCAACGGCGATTTGGATGCCGTCAAATCGTCACACCACGGAAACGCGAAGATCCGGAGTTTTTGGTACAGGTACGTCATGCCCGTGTTTCCCACGAGCGTCCGCCGGACGAAGGTCGGAGACACCGTGTTCCCTGCGGCGAGCACGTCCCGCTGGAAATAACCGGCGCTGTACATCTGCTCGAACGCGGTCGTGATTGTGTCGTGCGTCCCGTGGGGGAGCACGGACGGGGGGTCGACGTGAAACCCAGCGTACGCCTTTGTCAAACAATCCGCGTACTCCCCGTCGCCGGGCATCAACACGTGTCCGGACGATTCCTCGTCGGTCTGTGCGGAAGAAAGGCGATAGCAAGGGGGCGGGCGCGAGGCCGCGATTTTTGTAGGTGTCGTCGTGGATAAACCCTTCCCAGGCTTGGAAGACGGTCGTACACCGCCGCCCGCCGACATTCGATGCGCGCTTTGCTTTTCTACTTTTCTTTTCACCCCGCCTCCCTGCCCGCCACCAGAGACCCGCGACGCATCGCGATTTCGCTTGGTTCCCTTGCCCATCGCGCACGCCACGACACCAAACCGGACGACCGCGCGAAGGACGAAGGCAGTGAAGGGAGGCGAGGAAGGGACGAGGATGTGGGTTGACGAATCGAAACTTGGGGATGGCGGCGAAATTTAAGCAAAAAGAAAGCCAAGCAAATCAGTGTTGAAAGGGCTTTTTCATCGCCAAGTTGACTAGTTGAAAGGGGTCGATTTGGCTTCATACATTGTCGAGTTTAGCATTAAATCGACGCGACGCGCGTCGACACATTCAATCAAACCCACGCCTCTCATTCCTTCCCAGCCGGCAGCGGACACGCCTCCCCCGCTGAGAAGTTCCGCCACCGCCGGTACACCAGGCCTAGCTTGTCGTAGGCCACGGGGTGGGCCCACACCCGGCCGCCGCGCGCCATGCGGTCCTGCTGCCCCTGAATGTGGATAAAAAAGTGTCAGCCTTGTATGGGCAATCAGTCGGCTGAATGTGGTGGGTGGGGAAATACTTACCGTGACTAAGCGCAAATCTTCCCCGAGCACCTGGTTCGCCATCTCCGTCCACACCAGCTCTATACCAGGCACGTACTTGGCCCAGCCCGCGAAATCCAGGGACATGCGGTACAGCAACCGGGTTGTGCCGGCCTCTGCGGGAGCGCAGACGTGCAGCTGGTGCAGGTGATTACTACACTCGGCGCACTGCACGCCTTCTTCGAACTGCGCGCCCCCCCCCGCCGCGCCCGCTTGCGACATGCCGATGTGCGAATCCACCATACAAGGCGTGACGAACTTCATATCGATAGGGTATGGGTTCCAGCTGCCTTGCTGGCCTTCCAGCTCGCCGTTCATGCCGGTGGTTTTCTTGTAGCTTTTCAAGAGTTTACCCGAATCGACGTTCGCCAAACTCGAGGCCATGTCGACCCACCCATCCCCCGGCTTGCGCATCTGTTTCGACACAAACTCCACGAAGTTCGGCACGCCCCAGCCTTTGGCGAACGTCCCGGTGTGCGTGAAGGGCGCGTGCGCCAGGTCCAACAGGTTCTCCATCAGCAAACCGTGCTCCACCGGGACGCACTCGATTATTAACTCGGCGTGTGTGGTGTACCCCTCCGGCGGTTTGAACGATTTCGGGAGCTGCGACACTGGGCGGCACGTTCCGGGCCACACCATGACCAAGCCGTCCTGGCATCCTATTGGGTAGTACCGCCCAGTGCCGTCACAGGAGACGCACACAAAGGCGTCGTCCGTAGCGGCGAAGCGTTTCGGGTTGGAGTTGGCGTTTTGTTTATCGTCTGATGTATCGTCTGACGCGGCAACACCATCAGCCCCGCCCCAAAGCGACGCGATCGCGCGCGTAGCCACCTCAATACCACCGGCATCCGCCCTTACCAAGCGAAACTTCTCGCCAAACAACGTAAACACGTCGCTCTTGTCTTGCTCGAATTTCGCTAACTTCGCCTCGAAGTGCACGGGGTACCAGAAGTTCCGTATCCCGGCGTCCTCACCGGGCGAGTCCAGCGATTCCTCATCCGCGAACCGCCGGCCCATGCCGCCTCGGCGCTCGCCCAAGGATCGGCGGGACTCTTTTTCAGTGGCCACAGGGGCCATCACCGCGCAGGTGGAGACGTCGCGAGTCTTAGGGTTTAGGTTTTGGGGGAAAGGTCAGTCTGATGGTTTGGTTGCGGGTGTCGAGTCGCAGATTTGGAAAATGAAAAAGACCGCCCATCGGGTCCGTGTCTTGCATCGATCGCGGTGTGCCGATGCGTGTCCGCGTTCGCCAGTTCACGTCTCATGCGACGTACCTTCGTTTCACTCACCGCGCGCGCCTGTTTCACAGCGTGTGTGGTTCGCACAACCCGCTTGTGTCCCACCGAACGCAAGCCGCTGGTGGACGCCACCGAGAGGTTCACTCGCGTTGCCATCGCGCACGACATTTCGCAAAGAGCGGGTGTGATTGCTTTTCTTCCGATGCCGTCCCGTTGCCGTAGCACGCCCACAAACGACGCACGCGATTTCCTTCACCCACGCCTTACAGGTCCGAAAAGAGCTTCCGCTGACGACGCACGCAACACGAACGAGACTGAAACTCGTGCCCGCGCTGCCTCCACGCGCGCTGCGATTGCCGGCGCGCGCACGCGAAACGTCTTTCACGGTGCAAAACAATGACTGGGAAATCTGCCCAATGAAATGCCAGCAAGTAAATCGGATCTGGGATTGGATATTAGCCCTTTGAATATTGAAACCACATGCCGATCAAATAAAAATATCCTGATCCTCAGGCATCACCCGATTGACCGATAACTTGACCGATATTTTTCAGCCTTTTCGCGAGCCATTATCAAGCCGACCAAGCCGAAATCTTTCTGAATTTTCAGGCTCCGGAAAGAAGGTGCCACGCCTCCAGCGTCGTCCCCACTTCCTTTCCGCGCCGTCATGGCGAGCGCCGCGACGTTCCGCCCCGGGACGCTCGCGTCGCCGTGGCGAGGCGGCGACGGCGTTGGAGGCGCGGGCGCGCGAGGGCGCCGCTTTCGTGGCACAGGAGGGGCTCGCCCTGCGTGTCGAAAAAGCGCGACAACATCAACCGACGTTTCCGTGTCGTCTCATCCCCTGACTCGTCCCGAGATCGACGCCCTGGTGGACGTCACTGGTTTGGATGCTCTGTGCGAAATGGCACGCGCCGTGCGCGCGTCAGGCCCGAACCCAACCGTGGTGACCTTCTCCCCGAAGGTGTTCATCCCGCTCACGAGGGCGTGCCGAGACCGATGCGGGTACTGCGCTTTCGCGAAAGACCCGACAGATGGAAAGCCAACAGGTAATGATGAAAGGGATGAACCGCACGACAACGAGAACGACCAGAGCTCAAGAAACAGTAGCACACCCAGCGCGATATACATGTCCGTCACTGACGTGTTAGCCGTGGCGGAACGCGGCCGCGCCGCCGGGTGCGCCGAGTGTTTGTTCACGCTCGGCGACCGGCCGGAGGCGAGGTATATTGAAGCGGCGAATGAATTGAAAGCACTAGGATTCGCATCGACGGTGGAGTACGTCGCGCACTGCTGCGCGATGGTGTTGGAGCACACCGGGTTGTTACCGCACGTCAACGCGGGTGTACTGACATTTGACGAGCTCAAATTGATACGAACGGTGTCGGTCTCGCAAGGCTTGATGTTGGAGAGCGCGAGTGAGCGGCTGGTCACGGAAAAAGGCGCCGCACACTGGAAATGCGACACCAAGAAACCGGACGTGCGCTTGCGAGTCATGGAACACGCTGGCGAATTAAACATTCCATTCACGTCTGGAATAATGGTGGGCATCGGGGAAACAAGAGCCGAGCGCGTGGATGGTATGGCCTTGCGCGTTTCCCAAATCATAGACTCCCTGTGTTCCCATACTCGTCCTGCGAAGGGACGGCTATACCTCTGACTGTTTACTCATACACGTCACGACCGACTGACGCTTTGTTTTACCTGACGCAAGCCCTGTTCGCTTTGAAAAAAATCCACGACGACGGCGGCCATTTCCTGCAGGAAATTTTGGTGCAGAGTTTTCGGGCCAAGAAACACACGGCGATGGAGCACCACCCTGAGCCGGGTTTGGATGAGCTGGTGTGGACGTGCGCGGTGGCGAGGTTGGTGTTCGGGAGCGATGTGTGCATACAAAGCCCGCCGAACTTGACCCCCGAGGCGGACGACACTAAGGGCGATTCTGGAGGTACGTGTTGGGTCTTTCCCAAATCAGGCGGCACACTGTTTGCCGATTGGGGAGCCCGTAATTAATGTTTACTACATACATCATAATCACGACTGTTTGCCCATACTTGGCACTTGTACACTCAAGACTGACACTTTGTTTTACCCGTCGCAAGACGGTTCTTCATCCTCCGCGCGCCGAAACGGATGGCGCGCGTTACTAAACGCCGGGGTTTCTTGCTGGGGAGGCATTTCGCCCGGGATCACTTTGGATTTCGTGAGCCCGGAGATGCCCTGGCCAACCCTCGATGAGCTGGCGTGCGTAACGCAACAAGGTGGGTTCTCGCTGACCCCGCGGTTAGCGGTCCAGCCGCGGTTCGTTTTGGGAAAAAAGAATTACGAACAGGTACGTGTTGTATTTCCCAAATCCAAAACTGCAACACTGTTTGCCCATACAAGACTGACACTTTTCTTTTACACTCGCAGTGGATCGACCCGAACATAGCGCCCTTCGTGCGCGTGCTATCCGACGCGGAAGGGTTCGCGCGGAGCGCTGGGTGGTGTCCGGGGAGGGACGAGTCGGTGATCGGCGGTAGTTCTCGGGAAGAAAACTTTTTGGGTACCACCGAGGGTACTACCGATGGGAGTGTTGAGTACGGCGACACCGAAAACGTTTCGTCTCCAGAAAAGAAACCTCCCCCTTCCTGGCGCGCGGCGCGTTTGCCCCGCGCGAAGGACCTGGTGACCGTGAACGGAAGTTTCAGCGGGTTCACCGGGATTCGAACCGGCGCGCCTTTGGTACTTCCCGATGAACCGCCTTACGGGTCACCGACTGGTGTGCGGACTCAAGAATTAACTCAGGAGAGGGACGCTTTGGATTCCGCGATTAATCGCCTGGACGCGCGCGGCTGTTTTCTGAAGAATCTCGCGGAGCGCGGCGACCAATCTCTTTTTCAAAAACTTCCACCCTTCGACCGCTTGTACGAAAACGGAACCTACCAACAACGCGGCGGAATGTGTGCTGATCTGAGTGGTACTGCGTCGAGAAATGTCACTTCCGTACATCACAGCGGAGGTTCAATCCCGGGCGACGAGGCCTTCGCCGAGCGCGCCGAAGACGTCCGCGCCGCGATGCAGATTCTTTCCAGCCGAGGAAATCACTTCGATAAAGCATGTCATGTCGCGGACAACCAACGAAAACAACAGGTCGGCGACGTCGTGACCTGGTGCGTGAACAGGAACATCAACTACACGAACGTGTGTACGTTGTCTTGCATTTTCTGCGCGTTTAGTAAAGGCCAAAAGGTACGTATTGGGGCTTTCCCAAATCCAGGCACACTGTTTGCCCACACAAGACGTTAACCACTTTTCTTTTACAAAAAAAGGTCGACGCCGAGGGTTTTGATTTGAGGGGCGACGCTTATTTGTTATCCCTGGACGAGGTTTCGCGGCGAGTCAGGGAAGCGTGGAACCGGGGCGCCACGGAGGTTTGCATGCAGGGGGGGATTCACCCTGAGTTTGACGGGGAGACGTATTTGTCCCTGTTAAAAGCTGCTAAGCGAGGCGCTCCGGAGATGCACGTCCACGCGTTTTCGCCCCTCGAGGTGCGTCACGGCGCGTCCACGTACAAAGGGGGGGTGTCCGTCAGTGCGTACCTCTCTCTGTTGAAACAAGCCGGGCTCGGGTCGCTTCCGGGCACGGCTGCTGAGATTTTATCGAACGACGTGCGGCACGAGCTGTGTCCTGACAAGCTGGACACGAAGGTACGTCTTGGGCTTTCCCAAATCCCACCACTGTTTGCCCATACAAGACTGACACTCTTCTTTTACAAAAAAGGCGTGGCTCGACGTGGTGTCCAGTGCGCACGACGTGGGTATTCCGACCACCTCGACGATGATGTTCGGCCACGTGGACGACGACACGATTGAAACCCGGGCCGCGCACCTGGTTGCGATTCGGGACGCGCATCTTCTAAGCATGTGCCGGAAAGCGGCTAGGGATGGTGCGGGTGATGGGACTACGGAGAGGCGGCGTGATGATTCGGGTCTTTCACAGGACTCATCAGGTTACGATGAATCAGACGAAGAACCTCTCCAACAAAATTACGCATACAAAGGCGGATTCACCGAGTTCGTGCCTCTTCCGTTCGTGCACTTCGAGGCGCCCGCGTTTCGCAACGGCGTCACTAAAAAAGGCCCCACGTTGCGCGAGTGTCTTTTGGTGCACGCCGCTGCGCGGTTGGTTTTGGGACCCGCCGGTTTGCAGGTACGCGTTGGCCTTTCCCAAATCCGCCACACGCTGTTTTACCTCTAACGCTGGTGACTGTTCAGACCGAAGCTGGTGACTGTTTGACCAGGCCATCGTCCAATACACGCCCAACACGCGACTGACACTTTTCTTTTTCTCAATCAGAACATCCAGGCCAGTTGGGTGAAGATGGGCCCTGAGTACGCCGGGTTGTTACTAAACGCGGGGTGCAACGACCTTGGAGGTACGCTGATGAATGAATCCATCACGCGCGCCGCGGGCGCCCAATTCGGACAGGAGATGGGACCGGATGAGTTAACGAGCATCGTTAAAAACGAAAACAGAACGCCCGCGATGCGCACCACGCTTTACAAACCGGCGAAACGGGAACGGCTCGGGGTGGCGAAAAACGCGGCGCCGCTTTTGGAAATCAAGCCGAGTCGGTGACGTTGGTGTCGGCGGTAAACAGGCATGGGTAACCTGATGAGGGCAACACGCGCGTGTATTAGTTTCTTTTCAAAGGTATTACGCGACGCGCTTACGTCGTACTGGCCTAAAATCTTCGTCACTCACGAAACTTGCTGTTGTCCTTTCCTCGGTCTCGACGAAACGCGGAACTCACACTCGCGCGCGCGCGACACCCGGCGCGATGCGCGGCGGGTGTCGCACCGCGCGCGCGCTTTGGTGGGACTGCGTGGCGCGCGTGTCGAGTGTGTCCTGGCCGGTTTCGGTGACACGTCAAGGGAGTCGTGTCCTTCCCGAGACGCAAATGGTTTCCAGATCACGCCGAACAGGCGGCGGTTCGCTGCTGCGCGCAGAGATGTGCACGTCCACGGCGCCGCCTTGGTTCGGGGCCTCGCGTTTCGTCGCGGGCGCGATTTCACGCGGGCTCGCGCCACCGCCGCCGCGCTCCACGCAAACGAGCGTCGTGTACCGCACCGACCGGGAGTTCTTCGCCGCGGCGGTCGGGGTTGGTCACGATGAGGCATCCGATGAAACAGACGATGATGAGGCAGACGATGCTTCAGAGATTGATTCATCTGACTCGCTTGACTCGCTTGACTCGCCTGACTCGCCTGACTCATCAGACGACGAGTCAGACACCCAATACGCCGACACCGCCCACCTTCTCAAGGACTTGATAACCCTGGAAGACGCCATCGTTTCAAACCCGGAGTCGCTTTGGGATCTTCTGGAGTCGAACCTCGTGGGCACGGCGGCGTTCACGCCCGCCGCGGTGGCGGAGAGCGCGCGGAAGTTAGCGCAGACCAAGTCGTTTTTGGCGCCGCGCGGAACGGGCGCGGGCGAGTCGTACGACCAATCAGTCTGGGTGAAAAATAGTAACACGGCCGCGCCGGAATCGAACCGGCGCGGAGTTCGCGGTGTTGTGACCGGCCGGCGTCCTACCAACTCCAGAACGGACATTGAGTCGCGTTCCTACGCGCCGCACCCGTCCCTACACTCGCTGCATCACGCAATCGCGAGCACCGCCCGCGAAATGACGCCGGCGCAGGTTTCCAAAACCCTGTGGGCGGTGCACCTCACCGCGGTCGCGTCTCGGGTACCGGATGAAGTAGTGGCTAATCTGTATCCTAGGGTTGTGGACGGCGCGGGTTCGATGTCGGGAGGCGCGGTTTGTAAAGCCGCGCTTGCGGCGGTGAAGCTGACGTACGAGCGGCGAGTTTCCAGCGGACACGGAGATGGAAAAAACAAAACCGCGACCGACCGAAAAACGCTCTTCCACGAAAACGCGTCTTACATGCTTCCCCCCCTGTTCCAACAAATGGCACGCGACGCACATGACCTACACCTTAACCAGCTCTCAAAAGCGTTGGCCGCGCTTGCGCTTCACGTGGAAGGCAACGCGAGCGCGAGCGGGTCGCAAAGAAGGAAAAACAATTTGCGAAACGTGAAAGAGGCGCTCGGCGCGGTGAACGACGGGTTCGCGTTACGGTTTTCCGAAGAACGCTTTGTTGATCTCGACCCTGACAAGTTCGTGCGCGTGTGTGTGATGTACCACAAGCTGTTGACGTTCTTGCCAGGCGTGACACAGGAATCCAACACAAACGCGCACAAACACAAGTGGTTTGCCGCTTTCAATCATTACTTACCGGAAATCGATTTGAGTTCAACCAAGGTGGTGGTCATTTTGGCGGTTCTGGTGGCAAACTTCAAGCCGTGTGACGTACACTCTGTACACGAAACCGTCCTGGTATCAAAGCTCTCGGAGGCGCTTGAATCCGTGGGGAGGTGCGTAGCAGAAGAAACGTTGAGCGCCGCGAAACACACGCGCAAAAGTTTCCAATCCATCAACGCGTTGCGCGAGTTTTCGCGGTGTCGCGCGTTACCCGGGAACCCTTTTTCAATTTCCGATGCGGTTTTAGAGCGACTGCTGAACGCAGCAGTGACGGAGTTACCAAACGCGGATTTGACATACGTCGCGCTTTTCGTGGACGCGTGCTTGGCGCTGGACCGCGCGAGGGTGGTGGGTCAAGAAATTTCGAGCGACGACAAAAAAGGCGTTCGGTCACGTTCCGGCGCGGCGGCGCAGTGCCAGACCTTCGTGGAGCGACGGCTTTTGGCGATTGTGGAGAGGGACGACACTGACCGTACCAGTAACACCCACGAAAAACAAAAACGCGAGTCCTCCACCAGCGCGCGTCGCGTCGCGAAGCTGTGGCTCCGGGGGTTTTCTTTTGACGCGCGAGACGGGTTTGCGAAGGACGACGCCGCGATACCGAAAATTTCAAATGACTTAGCAATCGCCCTGGCGCAAAGAGCGAAGCGAGACTTACTTATATCCCACAGAAAGCTCGCAGCGCGAACCCTGGCAACTTTCACCGAGTTCGGGGAAGACGCAGTTCGCTTGCTGCCGTCCGACACGTTCGCCGCGTTTCGAAAATCAATCGCGAAGAAACGCGACTTGAACGATTGTTTGGATTTGGAAACCACGCTTCTCGCGTTGAACGCATTCGCGGACGTGAAACGAATGCGGAGTGAAAGTGCCCAAAATTCGGACACTACTTTTCTAAAGGATGTCGTCTCTCGAGACGTGCTTACCCGACTCTCGGTGGACATAGGCAGAGCAGCCGATGGCACCGCGGGGGAAGACAAACTCTCCCCCCGCGACGCGAAGCGGGCGCTCGTCGCTATCGCCTTTTTAGCGGATTGGGGAACCCCGCGACGGATGTTCTGGCCCGAGCCCGTGGAGGTTGTTCCGAAGCTAGTAACTGCGATGGAGTTGACTGACGAGTTATCGTACGATTTATTGTGTGAAGAGTCACGAGTGGACGGAGACGCGCTCGTCGCGCTTGGAAATTTCTTCGACGCCGCGTCATCGGTGGGCAAACTTCACGCCACCCGCGACGACTCATCGCCCACATCGGAAGATGAAACGCACTCCGTGACAAAGAACAACACCCCACACGCGCTTCGTGTTGTCGCTTCCGCCAAGAATGTCAAGGGCGCGGCGAGGGAGCTGGCGAGGCGGTTGGAGGCGAGGCTCGGGATGGGCGATTTGGGTGACGAAAAAAACTCTGGACGAGACGAAAAAAACTCGGTAAACGCCTTGGAAGCGGTCGCGTCGCTCGTAAAGGCTGGTGTGTTCACGACTAATTGCTCACACGAAAACGGACACGATGGTGATGGTTACGTGTCCTTCGCCTCTTCGTTTCCCAACCTCGTCTCGGTGCTGGAAGGTTTGGTACCGCAAATGTCCCAAAAATCGGCTCAGCGAACCCTGCGCGCGTTGTCTTTGGCGGAGAGTGGCACCGAACCGGAACCCGACCAAAACAAAGGACTCAATTCTTTGGCGAACGCCTTGTCCGAACGATTACGCGTGGACATGGCACGATCAGGTCAAGAAGACATGGCACGGTCACGCGACGAGACCGCGTCGCAACGCACGAAGCTTTCAATGCACCAGATGCACACGCTCGTCACAACGTGGCACCACTGCTGCGAGCTTTTGAACGTGGGCGTTTGCGTTCCCGCCGGTTTTGACGCGGGCGCCGCCGCGCTTGACGCGCTTGCGACTGATGGCGACTTTGTTTCCGCGCCCGCGATCGTCGCCGCGAAAGCGGTCACGAGCGCGGCGGCCTCGCTGAGACACGGTGTGATGACAAATAATACACGGGTTTGCGTTAGTTTGAAACTAGCCACCTGTCGCGCGAGGGAATGGCACCCACAGCTGTTCGTGGACACGGCGCCACACGTCGCGACGCTTATCGACCGCGCCGCGGAGGCGGCGCCTGATGACACGTGCGATACCTTGCATGAAGACACGTCTGGCACCTACATTGCGTGTGCGAACGCGATGTTTTCCGCTTTGCTCGGTGTTCCGAAGGAAACGCGCGTTCCGAAACCCAACCGCGCGTCCCGACCCACGCCAGGAGGAGCTTCACCGATGGTCGTAACAACACCGACGCGTATGGTGGACGGTCTGGACGCGGCGCAACTAACGGTCGCGTCGCGCGCGCTCGCGCGGATTGCGGAACGCGTCGGTTCCGGTTCCGACATCGTAACGGTCGACCCCCGCGCGTTACTCACCGCGCTGCGAGACGCCGCCGCCAGAACAAGACCGTTCGCTACCAGGGACCAGGAAGCGACCACGGAACTGGCGTTGGCGCGGATTGAAGCGGCGGCGCGACTGCCACCAGAAAACACAAGTAGAATAGACTAGTTTTTTTGTTTAAATCGGACATCGAGCTAATAACTAGAAAGTTAAAAGTACGTAGAATCGTTCGCAACAACCACTTCGCCACCGTCCAAGCGTGTTCAAATCACACGCCTCGCCGTACCCGCTGGCCCTCCTCCCTTGAAAAAACTACCCAGGGGGTGATGCGCGCCGCGCGAAGAGTCGGTCTTCGCCTCGCTCGCCGAGCGTTCCGCCGCGCATTCCGACGTTTCTTTAAGCACCGCGCATTCCCCCTTGTGTTTATTGTAGTGCGCGCTCTGGCACTCCTTCCCGCAGTAACACGCGCCACGAGACACTCCGCGCAGTACTTGAAGCTTTTTTCCAGCCCGGGCTGCGGTTTAATTTCGCAGTTCCAGCACTGCTTTTCGTGTCCGGATTTCTCGTTTTGTTGGAACTCGGCTCTCCAGTCCCACGGCGCGCACCGTGACTCGGTACCGTACCCGTCCTTGGTTAATGGTTTCTGTCCATAAAATTTATCCACCACGAACACGGGCAACGCGGGGGCCCACCACACAGGCGAGAACAACAGTTTGTCATTCGGAATGGACCTCAGCGCTTCGAGACGATGCGCGACGAGGTTGAATTTTCGTTTAACGTTTTTGGCGTGCGGTTTGTGCATCTGGGTTAGCCACAGTACGTACCACATGTTGTGGACGTCCGCCATGACAGTGTCCCGAACCATCTGTAGGGTGTGGCCTTGCATTTGACTCTCGGCGTCGATTGTCGCCACCGTCGCCGTCACCTCCTCGCGGAACTTTTCCGCGTCGTCCACACCCCGAATCTTCGCGCGTTCGCTCGGGTCGACCCTCGCGAGTGATACGTCCATGACGTGCAACGCGCAAATCGCCCGGAACGTTTTAATCGGGGTCCATGTTTTTTCGAAAGCCGTGGTCGCCGCGAGCGCCGCGTCCATCACCACGCGGTACGTCTTCCTCTTCCCCGGATCCGCGAGCATGACGGCTTTGTCGTCCGACAAGTGCATCCCAAACGGGTTCAAATCCCAATACCCATCCACGGGCTTGAAGTTCGTGCTGACCATCTGTTGTAGGTTCGCCATGAACGGCCCTTTGTCGCAAAGCCCCGGCACGACGCCGTGCATGTTGGGCCAGCCGGGGAAGACCTGTGCTAGTAAAAGACAAGTGTCAGTCTTGTATGGGCAACAGTCGTTGGATTTGGGAAATGCAATACGTACCTCGTGCACGAACGCGCACCAATGCCGCGCCACCACGTGTTACCGAACTCGGACTCGTCGCAGCCGTCCAGTTCAGCGGAGTACGCGAGCCCCACGTTCCGGTCCAAATCCTTGATCCCCTCCACCCCCCCTCCGCGTTTAATCCCCTTACCCATCGCCGCGGCCATGGCTTCCAGATCGGCGGTGTCTGGCCCCGTGGTACCGGCGTCGATCTTCACGCCCTGTCGCTCCGACTCCGCGTCCGCCGCGAGTTTCTTTTCTCAGCGTTTAGCGGCGTCGCGCTCGCGTTTCGCAATAGCCTTGCCCCGCAACACCGTCGCCTGCGCGCTTTTCTCCATCGCGTCGAAGGCTTCTTTCTTGGAGGCGGTGCTGGGTGCGCCGAATTCCGCGTTTCTTTTGTTGCGCTCGTCAATCTCAAAGTCCATCGACGTTACGATGTTCACGAAATCGATCTCCATCTCGATCTCCGAGCCGACGTACTCCCACACCGCGTACCACGCCGCGTGGTGCGGCATGTCGTCCGGTGGGAACTTGTGCCACGGGTCGATGACGCCTTCCACGACCGTGGCGATGAGCTCGATGCGGGGTGAGCGAGGAAAAGAAAACGTAGCTGTCTTGTTGATACCCTTCCGTGATCCGGAGCATCAACCGTCGCGCCCCCATGACGAACAGCTTCGCTTCAGCGCCTTTGATCTTACCAATAGCTTCGAACCCCACACGCATGTTCGCCATTTGCGACTCCATCTGGCCCTGCATATCGACGCTCAGCTTTTGAAGCTTTTGCATCATCTCACGCATCCGTTCCGGGGTTCGCGTCGTCGCCCAACTTCAATGACATGGCCATCGTCTTCATCGCCTCCCGTTTTCGCGCCTCGAACTCCGGGCCTTCATCGATCGCCCCGCTCATCACCACGGACATACCAAGAAGCACCTTACTCGCACAGCATTTCTTGAACTTCGAGCCGCTGCCGCACGGGCACGGATCATTTCGCGCGGGCGCCATCGCGTCACGGAACGTGTGGACAAGCGCGTGCACGTGTGATCGCGTCAAGAAGCGTACGTGCAGTGTCGACAAGCGCGTGCGCGTGTGACGACCTCGAGGAGGAAAGGGCGCGAGGGAACACGGGAAAAATCGAGCGAGCAAGATTTCGGCCACTCGCTTGTGATTTTGCCCGGTTCGAGCGTTACGATCCGTTGAAGCCAAGCTGGCTGCTGGGAGGACTTTCGGAAGAAACCGTTGGTTTCGTCCCGTCCAACGTGTCGCGACTTCGCGACGCGCACGCCGTCACAGCGACGCACACTAGACAGTGCACTCGTGCGGTGTGTTTGGTTCGGACCCGATGTCGTCCAGCGCTTCAAGCTGCAACACCCCGAACATCGCGTGCGAGGTATCCCTGGCTCCCATCGCGTGCCCTCGGAACCCGGGCATGCCGAACGGTGCGTTGCGTCTTGTGAAACGAAGGGCGGACTCCGCGGCCGCGGACCCCGCGGGCGGGTTACTTGACGCGATGACCGAGCTGGAGGAGTGCGTGGAGGGGGTGCTTGTTGATGGCGACGGTGCTGTGGCGACGACGTTGTTGGCCGCGAGCGGTGGCGTGGAATCCAAACAAGCGTCCATGGCATCCCCGGGGACGTCTCGACAGCCTTCCCCAACCTCCCCACCCAAAGTCCAGCGCGCGCGTGTCGAACCGCCCGCGATCGCGCTGAACAAGGCCGTTGCCGAGGAGGATGCGGACGCGGACGCGGCTCGCTTCGTCGCCGCCATCATGGCCTACGCCCACGTCTCCGCGGAAACCGTGTCGGGCAACGGCCACCGCGGCGGCGACTCACTCCGAGAGATGCGCGCGGGGGTGGAAACACATCTGTTGGACGTGGTGAACGGCGCGGCGTCCGACGAAAACGCGGAGACGTGTTTCGTCCCAGGCACGGTTCCCACTTCGATTGCTGAAAATGATCACGAAAGCCAGGTTGCCTTATCATACAAGAGCTTCCCGAAGCCCTCCCCTACCGAAGACGCCCGGGGGGTCACGAACGCGCGTCTCGATGGAGAGGCGACCGAATCAAGCCTCTCGATTACCAAACGCGAAACCGACCAAGTCGTTTCGGCGACTCACAAGAGTTTGAAACAAAAAAGAAGCACTAACCCCGGTGCGGTCGCGGCGTGCGCGTTCGTGGCCGCCGTTGCGGTCGCGGTCGGCGCGGGTCTGGCGCGGCGGTTGCGAAAGGAAAAGGAGGACGCCAAAGACGACGAAACGGAAATGACGGTTTCGGTTTCCAAACGGCTGACCGTGGTGCGCCGCAAAGCGGTTCGCGCGTCTCAAGTGTGCGTCCGGAAAGTCGTGGTTTGCGCGAACAGTTTGGTGCGTTTCACCGGCCGTGTATGCCCAGAGTCATTACTCATACGAGTGCGGAACATCGCACGGGGGTTACCGTTCAAACGGCGCGCGTTTGCGGCGGAGACGGGCGAAGCGGAACTTATCGGCGAGAATGATGAGGTTGACGAGATTGAAGAAACGGCCGTGGCCTTTGATACAAACTCTGAGCCCAACACACACGAAGAGACCGTTGAAGACCAGCAGGTGGACGACGATTCCGACCCCGACGAGGCTATTTTCGCGGAAGCGCAAAAGATCGGCGCTGATTTGATCCGGGGTTTGCTTCCCACGCCCCTGATGCTGTGCGGGACGACGAAACCGCGGTGGGCTGAGGGCGACTTGTCCCCGGCGGTCGCGGTTCCAATCGCGTTTTGGGACGCGGCCGTTGATTCACCGTCCGGACACATTTCCAAAGAATCACCTGGAACGCCTCCGATGGATGAAACAGACACACACCGAGTTGGTGTTGACTCGAACCGGCCGGTTGATGACGAGCGTGCGGGCGACGCGGAGGAAAACGAAAGCAGCGACGAGCTTTCCTCGGGCAAAAGCGAAACCTCCGACGACGGCGCCGGCGAAACCGACGACGGCGATTACGACAGCGATGCCAGCGATGACGACGTGTCCCAGGTTTCCGGGTTCGGGCCTGGAATGAGGGCGGTGCCGGGCGCGACACCTGCTTTCGGTGCGGTGCCGGGTGCAGCGCCCACTTTCGGCGCGGCGGGGCGCGCCGCGGGATTGTTTCAAACCGGGTTTGGAGGAACCCCGGGAAGCGCGGGTCCTCAAAACTTTTCGCCGTCCACGACGTATCAACCGTTCAACGGAACCTCCCCCGAAGTCGCCGCCGCTGCGCACGCGCTGGCGCAGTTCCAGCAGTTCCAGCAGTTCACGCAGTTCACGCAAATGCAGCAGTTCAATCAAATGACGCAGTTCCAGAGCATGGCGCAGGCGGCGCAGACGAATCAGTTCCAAGCGACGCCGCCCGCCGCCGCGTCGCCGACGTTGAAGGAACTCGCCAAGATCGCCATGGCGCACAACCGCAGAGGTCTCACAGGTAACGCTCTGGCGCGGTGGCGAAACCTCGCGAAAACGGCGAGGAGGGAGAAGAGCGCGGAGCGGCGCGAGCGCCGGCGAAGCGCTGTGCGGGAGAAAAACAGCGGCGAGAAGGAGAGAAAAAAAAGCGCGTCGAAAACGGCGTCCGCGGAAAAAGAAAACGCGTACGTCAAGACGCGGGTTTTTGAAATCGAACAACGAACCGCCGCGGCGGCGCTGACGCTGGAAACCCGTGCGTCGCCGTCGCGGGGGTAACATGCGAGATGGAGAAGGATTGGTAAGAAAGAGTAAGAAGGCGATATTTAATATGTCTGAGAATCGAGAAGAAAAATATTACTTTTGGTAAAAACTTTTCCGATTCCCTACCCAACCACGTACACGTCCGCGCCGAGTGCTTTTTCGATTCTGTCCAGGGCTTCTTTCAGGGTGTCATCGGATGCGGCGTAGGAGAGGCGTACGCACTCAGGGTTCCCGAACGCGCTTCCAGGCACCAGTGCTACCTGGGCTTTCTCTAGCAGGTAACGACACAGCTCGTCGCCGTCGGTAACGGGGCCGAATCCCTCTGCCGTCACTGTGTTTGGAAAAAGAAAAGGGTCAGTCCCTTCCGTCTCGAGTAATAGGTATGAGGTATGGGCGTACTGTATGGGTAAACAGTCTACTTGTGATATATTTACGTACCGTTTTCCCCGACAATCGCCGAAACGTCGGGAAACGCGTAAAACGCGCCCGCCGGCGTTTCCAGTTTTATTTCCCCGTCAGGTCGCATTTTTCGGAACCGCCCCACGACGTAGTCCCTTCTCTTTTGGAACGCGGTGACCATGTCTTGCACGGGCGCGCCTCCGTTCTTTCCAAGACACAGCGCCGCAACCCCCGCGTGTTGCGAGATCGAGGACGGCCCGCTCGTGGTTTGCGATTGAATCGCCGCGCACGCGTTGGCGAAGTGCGCTGGCGCCGCTAAATACCCAAGCCGCCAGCCCGTCATCGCGAACGCTTTGGAAAACCCATTAACAGTTAGGGTCCTTTCCCGCATACCAGGAAACGTGGCGAATGACACATGCGCCGCGGGCGGGTAGATGATGTGCTCGTAGATCTCATCCGCCAGGACCAACAAGCGCGGGTGGTCTCTGACCACGTCCGCTATTTTTTCAAGCGCTTCCTTCGAGTAAACAGCCCCTGACGGGTTGGAAGGCGAGCACAGGATGAGAAGTCGACTCTTCGGATTCAGGCTCTTCCGCAGCACCTCCGCGTCCAGCAAGAATCCATCCTCCGCGGTTGTTTGAATTATCACCGGCGTCGCGCCCGCGAGCTTGCACATCTCGGGGTACGACACCCAAAAAGGCGCTGGGACCAACACCTCATCCCCAGGGCCGCACGTCGCCATCACGCCTTGCGCCACGCTTTGCTTGGCGCCGTTTGACAGGACGATTTCGCTTGCGGTGTAGACAAGGCTGTTTTCCACCCTCAGCTTTTCGCAAATCGCGTTTCGCAACTCCGCGGTGCCCGTGTTCGGGGAGTACCGCGTTTTCCCTCCCCGGATCGCGTCGCACCCGGCTTCAACGATCGCGGCGGGGGTGTCGAAATCGGGCTCGCCCGCCGCGAGGCCGATCACGGGCAAACCCGATTCCTTCATGGACCGGGCCAAGTCCGTCAGAGCCATGGTTTTGGATTCGCGCAGGCTCGCGACTCGCGGGTTCAGGGTCTGGTCCACTTCGAACTTTGCGTCGGACGCGTTGATGGCGTTAACGGAAACGCGACCGTGATGATGATGTACCGATGATGAGCATCGGGACACCGCGACCCTCGTGCGTTTCAATCGAAGCGCCCTTCGGTCCGCACTTGGGGCGAAACACGCAACCGACACACGCGTGAGCAACGTCATGGCACGACCGGAGGCCCGACCTAAGGCGTGCGGGTGCCTGTGGGAGCGTGGGGTATCCGCCGGGATGGATATCGGACGCGTTTTCGACAGGGTTTCGCAGTTTCGAGCTGCTGCTGAAGTTTGTTATTGCGAAAAAGCGAGGCGGCGGCGCCGGTGCCGGGTTGCCACAACGTTTCCACGCGGTCGGTCCGGAGCGGGTTCCGCAGAGTCATGCCTCGCTCGGTGGCGGGTAAGACCGCGCGGGAGCAGAAGCTCAGCGCGGCGACGGCGTGGAAGCGCGGGCACACGGGTGGCCGCGGGAAGGGCAAGTTTCGCGGCGGTGGAAGAGGCGGGCGCGGTGGGGATGGGGATCGAGGGTGGCACCAGGGCGGAGGCGGTGGCCGCGGTGTTGGTGCGCTTGACACCGGCGCAGGTGCCAGCGGTGCTGCAGGATACGACTCGAGTGATGACGACCGGCCGGTCGTTGCCGTGAATCCGGGAGATGCGTACCAGGCCCTCCTCGCGTCGCTGGTGGGTTCGGGGGATGGCGATGGCGACGACGAGTTCGCGGACGCCCTGGCCGCCGGGCAGGAAGGGTCGGACGACGAGTCTTCCGAGGATGAGGAGGGCGAGGGTGACGAGCAGGATGAAACAGAGGATGACTCCGAGGATGACGAAGTAAATGCCAAAAATTCAAAGAGCATCAAGACTAAAAAGAAAGGAGCGGCTCGCGACGACGCCGACGCCGACGGTTCCGACGACGACAATGCCGGAAATCTGGACGACGAGAATCTCGAGGACAACGAGCCAGCCTCCGACGACGAAGCCGGCGCTCTTTCCGGGGACGAGGAGGACTTAGTTGGCTCCGGTGATGACGAGGATGGGGATGGGGACGGGGACATTACCACTGAAACAAAAAAAACTCCCGAAACCGGGGATGACGCCGCCCAACACGGGTTAGCGCTTCACCTTTCGCGACCGGTCGATTCGGTGAAAATCGCACAGTTAAAACAAACCCCGTTCAAGTTCAAACCGGTGAGCAAGTTTGAACAGGTAAGGAGTGCGGTGGGTGGGGTATCGTCAGGTGGTGGCACTGCATCGGATGTCAAGAAATCCAAAGAAAAACACGCAAACGAACCCGGTCGGTGGGAGTTTGATTCGACGGCGCGAGGCGAGGCGACGATAGGTTTGCGGGAATTTCTCCCCACCGCTCCATGTGATTTACCGACCAAGCTGAAAGAGCGGTGGAACGCGGTGTGCGACCCTGTTTCGCATGGCAAGTCGCAAAAGAAAGCCAAGCTCGATTTGAAGCAAGCCACTGTTGCGGCGAAGAAGCGGGGCGAAGGGTTGAGAGCGGCGGTTGAGAGCGAAAAAGCCAAAATCGCGGAGCGGTCGCGAACCGCGGCGCCCGCGAAGTTCGTCAACAACCGCCAGCGCGAGTTTTACGGCGTCCTGAACACGTACGCGGACGTGACGTTTACTGAAAGGCAAGCGCCGGGGAGCACGGGTGCTGCGGGTGCTGCTTTGTCCCGGAAGGATAAATCCTCTTCCGCGCGGGGTGACGCCGACCAATCAAAAACAACCAACGTCGCCGACCCGATCATGGACGCGTACCTGCTTCACGCGATCGCGCACGTCATGCGCACGCGGAGGCGGATTACGAAAAACAACGAAACCCTGTTGCGCCGGGCGAAAGCAGAGGAGTGTGCGCGGGACTTGAAAAAACACGCCGAGAGGGTGGCGCGAGCGGCGGCTGAGGTGGAGAAGCAGGCGCTAAAAGACGGCACTTCACACAAAGTCGAGGGGGCCGCGACGACGGAGACGACGCCGACTGCGACCGCGATTCCGTACAAGCGAAAGAACCTGCTTCCAGGTATGAAAAACCGGGTGATGGTGCAGGACGACGTGCCAAGGGACCAGGGTTTCGCGCGCCCGACTGTTTTGATTTTAGTGCCCATGCGGAACATCGCGGGCCGCGTACGTATTTCCCACCCACCACATTCCGCCTCCCTGATTGCCCATACTCGTACCAGAAGGGACTATTACCTCTGACTGCTTGTCCATACATCGCGATATACAAGACTGACACTTTCTTTTATTTATCGTAAGGTGGTGCGGCGGTTACTGGAACTTTGCCCGGCGGCGCACGGCCGCGCTGATTCGGTTTCCAAAATGGACCGGTTCGCGGATGATTTCGGGCACGGCGACGGTTCGGATGACGAGGAAGTCGAACAGTCGCGACGGCGCAAGCGAAAGAACTTGTGGGTCCCGGACGACCACACCGCGCTGTTTAAAGGGAACACGGACGACCACTTCCGGCTCGGGATGAAAATAACCAAAGCTTCGGTGCGGCTTTACGTGGACTTTTTCGGGAGCGATATTTTAATCGCCTCGCCGCTGGGTAAGGGGTGGTTTTTCTTCTTTTTGTCTTTTGGTTTTTCGGTCTGTTTCTGTTTGCGTTTCTTTCACACGAACGTGGGAGTCTAAGTACTCACATAGTACTCAAGTACTCTACACGTGGTACTTTAAGTACACTCACATAGTACTTACAGTACTCACGCGGTACTCCAGTAACCAAACCCCCCTCGCCGGTGACGACAGCATTTTAGCGTAAGGGTCTTACCGACTCTGTGTGGCTGAACTTTATGTTCCCTATTGGCCCGAGGCGAGGAAGGGGTTTGTTTTTCTTGTTTGTATTTTTTTATCTTTCCGCACGTCGGTGTTTGGGTGTTTTTTACACAGCCCAATTAACTCAGATCCTTCCACCCTTGCACCCACCCCACCAGGCCTCGCCACGAAGCTCAAGGAAGCCGGCCCCGCCGCGAGCGACTTCCTCGCCGCGATAGAGCTGCTCGTCGTGGACAACGCCGACGTCATCGCGATGCAGAACTGGAGTCACCTTCAAACCGTGCTTGAGAGTTTGAACCAAATACCTAAAAAGAACACCGACGTGGACGTGATGCGAGTCCGTGAGACGCACTTGGAAGGCTTCGCGAGGCACCACCGGCAAACCGTTTTTCTGTCATCGTTCGCGAGTGCCGAAATCAACGCCCTGTCCCGGGTTTCGTGCCAAAACGTCGCGGGAAGGGCCCGGTACCGAGTGAACAGCTACCCTGGCGTGTTGGGCAGGGCGGCGGCGGCGAGCGGCGGCGCGCGGTTGCGGTTCGACCGAGTTCCTGATGCCGGGGATGAGACTTCGGACGAAAAAAAAAACGCCGTCGCCGAACACGACGACGCGCGGTTCAAGCACTTCGTGAAGTTCGCGTTGCCCCGACTCCGGGAGAACCCGCGGGCCGGGAGCGTTGTTTTCGTGCCTTCGTACTTTGACTTTGTGAAAGTGCGGAACTTGTTGACGGAATGCGAGGTGTCATTCGCGGTGGCGAGTGAATACACGCCGCCCAGGGACGCGGCGCGCGCGCGGACGATCTTCGCGGATGGCCGGAAAAGAGTGTTGTTAGTCACCGAACGCGCGCACTTTTACCACCGCCGAAAAGTCAAGGGCGTCAGGGAGGTGATTTTCTACGGGCTTCCAGGTGCGGGGCTTTCCCATTTACCACATTCCGCCTACGCGATTGCCCATACAGCACTGACACTTTTCTGTTGACAATCAGAACACCCCGAATACTTCGCCGAGTTCGTGGAGTTCGCCGCGGCGAGCGGGGGGGATACACACGGCGGGGCTGGGTTTGTGAAAAACGCGAGCGACACCACGGCGACGGCGTCTTTTTCGCGGTTGGACGGCTTGCGGTTGGAGCGCATCGTGGGGACGCAGCGGGCGAAGAAAATGCTCGCGCCAGACGCGAACTCCGCGTTTGTGTTCACGGCGTGATACATGTTTCAAGTCACGCCTGATCTGTTATACACAAGTCACCAACACCAACACCAGGTACCACCACGACTACCCGGTACCGTCGTCAAAGCCCTTTTTACGCTTAATCCGAATTATCGCAGACGCGAATCACTTTCCCGTTTCAACTTTCTTTTTCTCACGCGGCGTCTCGTATTCCCGTCCCTCGTATGCCTAGTATTTCGCATCCCTCCTAATCGCCCGTGTCGTACCCTTCCTCCATCTCGGGCTCTTGTTTGATATCGGGCTCTTCCTTGAGGCTCGGCGTTTCCTTGATTACCGGCGAACTCGGATGAACAGTGCGAGATGACTTGCACGCCGCGCAGTTTTGTTTCCGATTGCCGTGAGGGCAGGGGTTGCACTTCACGCAGGCGGATTTTCGCTTGCCGTGAGGGCAGGGGTTGCACACCGCACAGTTGCCTTTCAGCTTGCCGTGGGGGCAGGCGTTGCACTCCGCGCAGTTTCTTTTCACCTTGCCGTGGGGGCAGGGGTTGCACACCTTGCATACGTGTTTCTGCTTTCCGTGCGAACACCGCTTCCTGATCATGATCCACGCGCGCTCTCCCGTCGCCTTTCCCGTGCGCACTCCTTCCTGTAGACGCGCCGCGCACCGCGATCTGCGACCGACGATTCGTTTCCCGTGCCGGGGTAAAGTCGGGAGACGGGCATTTTGGTTTTTTGGCGAAAAAATAAAAAATAAAAATCCCAAATCCTTCAGATGAAATGAATGTGATCCATCCGGGGCTCGAGGCTTCAAACCCTCGTTGCGCCCTTCCACGCGCTATGTCCGGCGCGACCGTGGACGCGGCACTTGCGGCGGTGCCCACCACTGTTGGCGACGCTGCGGCGCCCGCCCCAGACCGAGTGGAGAACCCACTTCCAATCGTAAAAGCCCCAATCGTTGCCCTGGAGGATTGGCCTGCTTCTGATGATTTCCTGCTCCGCGAGGCGGTGGAGGCGGGCGCCGCGTTGGGCGCGATCGCCCGGGGCATTCTCCCGTTTTCAACACCCAGGACGCGGGAGGACATCACGGAACGGTGGAGGGCGCTGCTTTACAACGAAACGGTTTCACTCCCCGCGGCGAGACGGATGGCGCAGTACGCGCTAGATGCGAAACCGAGAGTCGCGCCGTTGCCCACGACGATTGAATTCAAAGACGCTTTTGTTAATGGGAATGGGAAGGGAACTACGGAAGGGGATGAAATGGATTCATCGGAAGGGAAGACAGGGGGTGATACTACGGATACTACGCATACGAACGACAAGACGGGTAACCGCGATACTAAGGTCACGACCGGCCTCGTTTCTATTCCCCCGTTCGCGCTCGCGGAAGCCGCGGTTTTCGACATGCCGCTTTTGCCGTCCTTCGCGCAGGTTGATTTTTCGGCGAAGCGAAAATCGAAACAAGCGCTGCAAGGTACGGAGTGCACTTACCAAGTACACTGCATACATCACATACGCACTGTTCGGCCCGATTACTTTCCCAGTGCACTGTGGCCGGCCCGATTACTCGGACCCCAATTCCCCATACAGTACACCCGTACCCCGTACATCGCCCAACACGGGACTGACCTTTTTCTTTCACAAAAACAAACAGGCGCTCTGGCGAAGATCCGAAAACTGGAAGCCAGCGCGCAGGCGGCCACGGCGCGGAACGCGACTTCCGTGGGGGCAGTTGGCGTGCTGCAAGGCAATAACCACCGGTTCTTTTTAAAAAAACGGGAAACCGCGGTTGGGCGCAACACGGAGGACCAGCGGGTGGACGTGGTAAGTATTTCCCAATCACCACATTCCGCCGACTGATTGCCCATACGGGACTGACATTTCTTTTATTTCAATCAGGATATGTGTCTTGAGGGGAACGCCAGCAAGGTGAGCCGGCAGCAGTGTTTCATCAAGCTTCGGTGGAACGGGACGTTTTGTTTGCGGAACGTCGGGCGGCGGCCGGTCTGGATCAACGGCTTCGCGGTGGAGAGCGGCAAGAGAGCGAAGCTTAACTCGCACTCGCTCATCGAAGTGGGGGGGATGCGGCTTTTGTTTTTGCCAAACCCGGCCGCGGTGCGGGCGGCGGATCCGGAACCGTTTTAGGGTTTTTTTAGGGTAGGGATGCTGGTTATAATTCGGACGATGGGGAGGCGTTTTTAAACAAAGTAGCACCTATGTAGTCTATCACTATGCCGTACCTTGTATCAATGCGTACTTCCGCCTCGGCTCCTATGTTGGGAACGCCATCGACGAAAAAATGCCCGAAGATGAAACCTAAAAACATTTTTCCAATTTCGGAAATCGTAACGCACTTTCTCGGAAGCCTCGACGCACAACGACGCACACGACACGCAAACGCCACCCTCCGCGATGTCTTCCAACCCTACGCTGGGTATGGAAACTCGTGTGCGAAAGCAACAGCGTGAGCGTCGCGATGCTAACGCGGGCGAGGCCATCCCCGGCCTTCTCAACGACATCGTCGTCACGCACGTTCTCAGATCTGAGTATTTCGACGACCCCGCAGATCTCGCACGGCTCCCAGCGGTGAGCCGCGTGATGCGCGACGCGGTGGCGGCGACGGGGCTTACGTTTGCGGAGCTTGGTGAGGATGAAGCCGTAATGCTCGGGTGTTTAAGCGCGCTGCAGCGCCGGCAACGGGGAGGTCGCCTTTCGTGTCAAGAACTCATTTGTGCGGCAGCGGCGAGGAGCGGACAGCTCGAAGAGTTGCAGGCGTTGCGCGCGGACGGCTGGCCGTGGGACAAACAGACGTGCGTGGTGGCGGCATTAGGCGGGCACCTCGAGGTACTTCAGTGGTTGCGAGCGAGCGGATGCCCGTGGGACTCAGATACTTGCACGGGTGCGGCGCATGGCGGACACCTCGAGGTGCTGCAGTGGGCGCGCGCTAACGGTTGCCCGTGGGATAAGGTAACGTGCGCTGTAGCGGCGAAGTACGGACACCTCGATGTGCTGCAGTGGGCTCACACGAATGGCTGTCTGTGGGACGAGCGGACGTGCTCGAGAGCGGCGACGGGCGGGCATCTCGAGGTGCTGCAGTGGGCGCGTGCGAACGGCTGCCCATGGTGCGTAAACACGTGCGCGTGGGCGGCGGGGGAAGGGCATCTCGAGGTGCTGCAGTGGGCACGCGCGAATGACTGCCCATGGGATGAGATGACGTGCTGGAGGGCGGCAGAGGGCGGGCACCTCGAGGTACTGCAGTGGGCGCGCACGAACGGCTGCCCGTGGAACGCAAACACGTGCTCGTGGGCGGCTTTGGGCGGGCACCTCGAGGTGCTGCAGTGGGCGCGCGCGAACGGCTGCCCGTGGGACAAGTATACGTGCCAGTTCGCGGCAGTTGAAGGACATCTCGATATTCTGAAATGGGCGCGCGCAAACGGCTGCCCGTGGACCGCATCGACGCGCGAAACGGCGGCGGACCTCGGGTACATCGAGAGCGACGGAAGTTTGTCTGACGAATCATCAGACGACGACAGTTTGTCTGACGAATCGGACGATGACGATGATGAGACGAGCGAATAAGAGACTTGTTTTACGTGCGGTGAGACTAAATACCCATGCCTCCTACCCCTACGCGTTAGGCCTCGCGTTTGGCCGATACTCGTACCCTTCGAAACAAAAATAACAACGGGTCGTTGACGAATTTGTGCCGACTTCTCGTCAGGTTTTGTCACCCCTTCGTCACGCCTCGCGGCACGTGTCATGTCCCTCGCCGCCGTTTCCGCGGGCGTTTTTGCCACTGTTGCACCACCAAAGAGACACGCGCGCCCCGCCCCCCGGGTCGCGTCTTTCCACGCGTCTCCCGGACCGGGTCATCTTCGGTGTTGGCGAAGATGTGTTGGTTTGACAACGACCCCCGCGCTCGGCAGTAACCCCGAACCCATGGGATTCAACGCGCTGGTCCCACCCGACGAAACCGACCTCCCCGCGATGCGCCAGATCATTTTAAAGGTCGCCACGGACGCGGCGAAGCTGGGGGCGACTATCATGCTGGACAAGCTCGGGGCGGATGTGGTGAAGACCAAGGCGAACGCGCGGGATTTGCTAACGGAGGTGGATTCAGAGGTGCAGAGGGTGATTGAACAACGCGTGCGCAAAACCTTCCCGACGCACGATTTTCTAGGCGAGGAGAGCGTCCCAGGAGGCGCCAAGGCATCAACTGCGGCGCTCGACACAGTGTTAAACCAATCCAGCGATTGGCTCTGGGTCGTGGACCCCATCGACGGCACCACGAACTTCTGCCACTCCATGCCGCTCAGCGCCGTTTCGATAGGCGTGGCGTACCAGGGAAAAATACAGGTGGGCGTGATCATGGACCCGTTCGCGGGGGAGATTTTCAGCTCTTCTTTAGGAGGAGGCGCGTACGTCAACTTCGCGCAGCTCAAGGTAGGGTCCGAGGAAACGCTCCAAGAAGCGGTGGTCTGTACCGGGTACGGCGCGAGCGACGAAAGCGCGTCCATGATGCTGTTGGGAATGAAATCGCTTACGAAAATTCAAGTCAGATCAATCCGGATGCTGGGCAGCGCCGCGATCATGCTAGCCTGGGTCGCCGCGGGTAGGGTAACTGCTTATTTCGAAGCAGACCTGAACTCGTGGGACACGGCGGCCGGGGCGCTTTTAGTCACCGAGGCGGGTGGGCAAATCACCAACCTGGTGACTGGCGAGAACTACTCGCTGCGCACGCGCGCGATTCTCGCGAGCAACGGCAAAACGCACGGCGCGCTGCGACAAGCGCTCGTGCACGGGGGGGTTCGGGGGCTGAAACAGGAGACGTAGGCACGGTTGATGGACACGGGTACGTTGATACTTAACCCTGAAGAGTTTCAAGGGTGTTCAGTACGAGGTACCAATCATAGAAAGAGTAGACGTACTGGTAGAAAAGAAACACGCGCGCGAAAGCGTAAAGACAAAACACGTTTCTTTTACTTCATCCTCCGTCGACGCTTTCTTTTGGAGCGGGCGAGCTTGCTTGTTTAACAAGCGACTCGCAAAAAATATGGCACATCAGTCCTCTGTTGCCCCTTATTTCGCCAACCCCGGGATTCCCTTCATTTCGAAATCCTCCGGTTTCAGGTCCCGTAACGGCGCGCTGACTCCCGGAACTTGCGACCGGGGCATACGGTCGATTCCGTTCCCCGTGCTCGCGCCGCCCAGCACGGCGGGGACGCCGAACCGGTTGAACCCGCCGCCGACGTACTCCAGAATCACGGGCATGCTGAGATTGTGGAAAGGAAAGTGTCAGTCTTGTGTGGGAAATCAGGGAGGCGGAATGTGGTGATTGGGAAAGCCCCGCACCTGCCCATGATCGCGACTTGGCCCACCACGCTTCCGGGGTGGGGAATTTTCAAACCGGACACGAAGTTCCAAAACTTTTGAATCGGTTCGGGGTAAAACCCGTACGGCTCGTCGCCCAGGTACTTGCGGTACACGGTGTTCATGAGCGAAGAGAACCGGGATAGGCCGTGGATGCTGCTGGTGCGCAGGAACCGCCTGCTGGAGTATTTCATGAGCGCCATCTTGACGCCTTTTTTCCCTTCGCACTTCGCGAGCTCATCCGCCAGCGCGTACGCGCTTTCAATCGCCTGCCCGCCGCCTTGCCCCAAGTTGGGCTGCACCGCGTGCGCGGAGTCACCAAGCAGCGCCATTCGCCCGTCCACCCAGAACGGGTTGGGAATCACGTCGTACACGTCACGGCGTTCCACATCCTCCGGTTTCGTGACCTGCAGACGCTCCACCACGGCGGGGCACCAGCCCCCGAACCGATCAAGCAACATGGCGCGGTAGTTGTCCCACTCCTCGCACTTCGCGAACTTGTCATCCCCCCCCGCGGGTACGTCGAGGAACGCGTAGTACTGCTGCTGTCCATTACCGACGTCGCTGCTCACGAAGTACTGCTTGGGCCCAAGGAAAACCTGGTACCCGGTGCGATCCACGTCCGTGTGCTCCGCTTCCCTGAACGGGGCGCTGTAGTCGCAAATCGCGGTGTACACGGCGTAGCCCGCGTACGCCAGCGGCGGGTTCTCCGGGTCTTCCCTCCGCATCTGCGCGCGCATTTTCGAGCGGATACCGTCGGCGGCTATTAACACGTCAGCCGTGTGCTTGGTGCCGTCCGTCAGGGTCGCGGTGACCTGGTCGTTCGCGGTGTCGTTCTCGTAACACTCCACCACGGTTTCCATCAAAATGTTTTCCTGGCCAACCGCGTTGCGCAAAATGTCTAGCAGGTCGTACCGGGCGATGACCAAGGTTAGCGGCAACCCGTTGTTGTAACAAGGCTGCCGCGTGTCGAACCGGTAAAACCAGTCACCCGCCACGCCGTCCAGCAAGCCGTTCACGCGGTCACCCGTAATAGTGCTCTTCTCCCAAATCTGCTCAAGCACGTCGGGCGCGATCGAGTCTAAAGCGCCTTGCGCGTTGCACTGCAGCTGAATCGGCCCGCCGAAGAGTTTGTATTCCTTGACTTTCTCGAAGACCTTGACCTTCATGCCTTTGCGTTGCAACGAAAGCGCGGTGATCAGGCCGGCGATGCCGCCCCCCGCCACTAGGACGGACGGTAAATCGTCCCGGGGGACCATCGCCTTCGCGGCGTCGGCGGCTTTCTGGCCATCTTCGGTGAGCGTGAGCGCGCGCGTGGTCAAAGAGCGTCCTCGGGGAACCACGGCGCGGGGTTTGGGGCGAAGCCCTGAGTTCCTCCCAGCCGCCCGGAGCGCGAAGGCGGTGACTGGAGCGCACGCGACGGAGGCGGACATCTTGGTTCGGGCACGTCCACACGAAAGCTTGTGTAGCAAGCCTTAGTCTTTTTCTAGAAACCCGCGGTGGTTCCTTCCGACGCGCACGCGATGCACGGTGCGTGGCAAACACACCTAAACCCCAGGTGATGCGACTCGCGGTGAGACGCGAATTCCGTGGAGGGTCACCACGCGTGTGCGGGGGAGTGGGGACGGACGACCGAGGGTTCGTCGGGTACGGATTTTACCACAAACACTCGTCGTGGTTTTGGCCAGAAATATCTCGAAAGATTTGCCGGAACGAGTCCTGCTGACTCCACGTTTTTGGCGAGGATAAACGGATAATGCCACCTGGCTGCAGTCCGGAACATTTGGAAACAGCTCGATCGCGAAGGTCCCACCGACGCCTCCGGTCAGTGCGTGTGTGTTGACCCCAAGTGTCGACCGGCGCTTGAAACCATTTTCACGAATCTGCTTATCCAAAACGCGTGACAGAGGAACGCCGAGGAACGCCCTTTCTTCCACGCAGATTAGATTACTTGGGGACGGTGTGTCCCCGTCCCGGTGTCATCGGACAACGCACAGGCCGCGGTCGTTTTGCGAATACCGAACCTCCCAGTTCTCTCGGTTCCGTCGTTTCACGCCTCTGTGACGCACGCTGCATAGACACGCGGACGTTCCGCTCGCAGACGCGAACAAATGGCATCCTTCGCAGGCGCCGCGATGGCGTCACAAGTGTCCTTCGCGGGTGTGCGGGACACCACCCGGCGAGCTGGGTCGAAATGCGCCACGCCCGTTCGCGTGGCGACGCGCGTGTCCGGGCCGTTCACAAACACACGTAAACTCACTCCGCTCCACGCGCTTCCCAACAACGACCAAGCGCAGGCTTCCGATGCCGATGCCGATCGCGAGGCTCTGGACGAAGACGAAGACGAATCGCAATCGTCCACCACACAGAGTTCCTTCCACCGCCGCGTCGCCGCCGGTGCCACCGCGTTCGCGCTGAGCGCGGTGCTTGCGCTGGCGCCTCCGGGTGAATTGATGCTAGCCATCGCGAAGGACCTTGTTGACCCGCGGGCGGTGGAATCGGGAAAGTGCCTGCTGTCCCGGTGCCAGCTCGAGCTCGCCGCGTGCGTCGCGGACGAAAAGGTACGGCCTCGGGGCTTTCCCAAATCCCGGACGACTGTTTACTAGTAACACTTACTGGCGTACCTGTAATTCTTACAAACACATCACATACGCACTGTTTGCGCATACAAACCACTCGTACGCTCGGGACTGACCTTTTTCTTTCCCACTCAAAGTGCGCGGAGAGTTTAGTGTGTCTCAACTCCTGCTACGGCCGCCCGGACGAGGCGGATTGCCAGATCAAGTGCGGTGATTTGTACGCCTCGAAAGCGGTGATGACGTTCAACACGTGCGCCATAACCACGAACGACTGCGTGAAGCAAAAACAGGACACGGGCGAGTACGCGGTGCCGCCGCTGGCGAACATGGCGGAAGGGTTCGACGCTACGGTTTTCGGGGAAGAGAAGAGGTACGTGTTGGGGCTTTCTCAAATCCAGGCACCGGCCGTTTGATGCCCTGTATGGAGTGCAGTCAGCAAGTCTTACCACTACAACACATGCACAGAGTACAAAACTGTTGGCCCACTGTGCATAAATCGCCCAGCACAAGACTCGAGACTGACCCTTTTCTTTCACAAAAACAGGTGGTACATCGTCGCAGGTTTGAACCCCGATTTCGACCTTTTCGATTGCCAGGAACACTTCTTCGATTCTCCCGACCCTGACCACATGGCGGTGAAAATTAACTGGCGCATAAACCGGCCGAACGGGCAGTTTTACGAACGAAGCGACGTCCAGACCTTCTACGCCGACGCAGAGTCGCCCGCCATCATGCACAACAACGGCAACGAGTACCTGCACTACCAGGATGACTGGTACATCCCGGGGTTCAAGAAAGGCGAGTACGTGTTCGTGTACTACAAAGGCACGAACGACGCTTGGGACGGGTACGGAGGCGCGGTGGTGTACAGGTACGTTTGCTTTCTTGTTCTTTTTTGGGAAACGTCTCGAGTTATTATTTGGGTCAGAGCGTTTGCGGGTAACGCGTCTCGTCTGACAGTCGCTTTGACCCCGCACGAGTTCGAACCGGCGACCGGAGTGACGCGATTCTCCGTGCTTAACCACCTCGCACATCCTTGCTGACACATCCTGTCCGACTATTAACCCATACCCACCTTCCCCTAAACGCACAGCACGTCCCCGTCCCTGAACGCGGAGTACGTCCCCGAGCTCACAGCGCTCGCGTCTAAAGTCGGCGTGAAGTGGAGCGACTTCAGGGTCACGGACAACTCGTGCAAACCCGAACCGGAGTTGCGGTTCTCGAAAATCGCGGATCTCGATACCTTGGGGGATGATATCTTAGTCGCGGAGAAGACGCTAGGGAAAGACGTGCGCAGCGCGTCGCGGGTTTTGGGGAAGGACTTCAAGGGCCTGGCCAAGGAAGTGGGTAAGGACGCGCGCTTTGTCGAGTCGCTCGTGGAGAGGGATGTTGCGAAAATAGAAAAAGAGGTCGCCAAGGACATCGCCTCCGCGGAACGCGAGGTGGAGAAGGACCTGGCGTACGAAAGCAAGGCGTTCAAGGATGAGGTACGCGCGATTGAGGAGCGGTTCGGTTTGGCGAGGACCAACAAGTTTACGTTTCTCAAAACGGGCGACGAAACCGCCAATCCCGATTTCGACCAGAAAAGCCAGAAGAAAGCGGAGAAACGTTTAGGGCAGGTTGAGAAGAGCGTCCGGAAGGAAGACGCGAGAACGGCGCAGTGAGTGGCGTCAGGTGGTTGTGAGTTGACGAGTTGAGCTGCGAGGAGGTGGTGTGTGTGGTAAACGATCGATGCGCGCCGCGACGTTGTGTGTCTCCATTTTTCTCTTCATCAGTCTTTCGCTCTTTCCTCCAAAAGCGCACGCAGCGCCTGTTAGCCTGACACGTCACGCTGACACGTGCCACCTCCACCTGGCATCGCGACACTCGACACCTCTTTCGATCGCACCCATCGCCGCACGACTCACACCTGTACGCACGCCATGTCCGCCTTCACCGCAACCTCCGCTTGCCTCGCGCCCCCCGCGCGCTTGGGGTCCACGCGCGTTCTGAAGCGCGCGTCCGCGCGCGCCCCAACCCGCGCCGCCCGGTCCGTCGTCGCCGTCACCGCCGGCGCCACTTCGATCCAGTTCGTAAAGGGCACCGACGAAACCTCGGTGCCTGATGTGCGTTTAACCCGGTCCAAGGATGGCACCAACGGCACCGCGTTCTTCGTGTTCAAGGAACCCGATGTGTTCGAAGCCACCGAGCTGACTGGTGAGATCACCGGGATGTACCTTGTGGACACGGAGGGCGAGTTACAAACCGTGGACGTCAACGCCAAGTTCCTGAACGGCAAGCCGCAGGGCATCGAGGCGACGTACGTGATGAAAACCACCGAAGATTGGAACCGGTTCATGCGGTTCATGGAGAGGTACGCGGAGGACAACGGGTTGGGGTTCAGCGCGAAGAAGTAACAGGAGGTGTGTAACAAACAAACTACGTAACCGTCTCGGGGGGGTCGTCGTCCACACCAGCGTCACTCTCGATCGGGGTTTCCGATTTCGCTTTCTCTTCAGTCGTCGTTTGTTTTTCCAATTCCTGAGACGCTTTCGGCTTCGGCGAGACAGCCTTGTTACCTTCCGATTTTCCTTTCGCCTGCACTGCCTTACCTGTTGTGTCACCCGTTTTACCTGTCTTGCCTACTTGTACCTTAGTTTCCACCTTTTCGGTCACCTTGAACCGCAAACCGTCTACGCGCCACGCGTCGAACAACCGCCGCGATTTGCTCGCGGAACAATGGCGCTCGAAAAGGTCGCACGCCTGGTGCCAAGTTTTTACGGAAGAAGACCATGTTTCTTTCGTCGTCTCGTCGTCGTCTTCCCGTTTGACTGCTCCAGGGTGCGTGCCACTTTCCGTATCCTCCTCGTCCTCGTCGTCGTCGTCATCGTCACCTTCGGTATCTGTCTCCTGACCGACACTGACACACAAGTGCCTCCAGCAGACCATCGCGTCGGGCGGGTCGCGCGGAACGGGCAAACCGACGCGCACCTTCGTTACCTCGTGCCCAACCTCGGCGTACGCGCGTTTGTAGGAAGTGAGAATGTCCGTTATCGAGGCGAACTCCATTGGACGAAACCCTAGGGTGGCTCTGCGGCTTATACCTAGGGCGCCGTAGGTACTGCTTTCGTAGTTGTCCGTGTCACAACTAACGGACGGTTGATTCCCGTTCCCGCCGCTTTCGCGTTTTCGCCGCACGAACAAAACGATGTGCCTGTGCGTTTTTGCGCGTCGCACTGCGCTAAATAAAAGAAAGTGTCAGTCTTGTATGGGAAAACAGTGTTGGGATTTGGGAAATGCAATACGTACCTCCCTTGCCGTCGATAAAAGACACCTCCGTTTTAAACCCGCCCGGAATCCTGTCCACGTCTGTCCAGTCGCGTGTCCACCGCAGCGCCACGAAAACCGCCTCCACGCACCGCACGGGCAACGCGTCGCGTTCGATTTGCCGCGCGGTTTCGAGAATTCGGCCTAAATTTCGGGTCTTGTCGATGTTGAAGTTTGTGCCTGTTCCGACGTGGTTGTACGTCAGCTGTTCTATACACTTTTGAACCGCGACAAGACGTTTTTGTAGCGGTAGGCTCAGTATGTTGCCAGGTAGGGTTGGCTTTTCAGGCGCGTCAAGGCCTAACAACACCAACTGCTCGTTACTTAAGCGTAAGCGCTTAGCGTCGAATTCGTACGACGCGTTAGTTCCAATGGAATACCCCTCGGAAACCGCTTCGGCAACCAAACCCTCCGCGCGTTTCGCTTGAAGACTCGTCAGCGGGGTTCCCTTGTCGATGAGTTGGCGCAGTAAAAGGAGCTCCTGTACCGCGGGGGGGGGCGGGGGCGCGGCGCGGGAGGGGGAGGGGGGGGGTGAACGCAACCGCGACGCAGTGCTCAGCCGAGCGACGGAAAGCACGGATTCATTCTTCCCAGGTGCCGTGTCCCGAACCTTCGCGGCTGGTGACGAGGACGCCGCGTTCGAAGAAGGCGTCTGCACCAGCGCGTGGGGGGGTGCCACAGTCCCATCGATGCTTTCCATGGATTCATCAGAGGCAGCGCCCATGTCCGACCGCGGTCGACGCCGCGGCGCGGCGGCGCACTGGCGCACCCGGGGCCGTTGGTTGGTCCAAGTGACGACCGTTTTGCGAAACTCGAAAAATAAAAAAATGCGATTTTACATTTCTACAGACAGTCGCTAAGAGTGTCTTAGACAGTTCCTATGTGCTCATGGAGCTTTCACTTTCACTTTCACTTTCAGCCTAAACCCTTCCTCACCGCCTCGCGTCCACGTACATCGCCCGCGTCCAGTGCTCCACGTCTTCCGGCCGCGACGGCGGCGGCGGAAGCATGGCGGGCGGGCGCGCTTTTTGTTTTTCGCGCTCGGCGGCATGCGTTTGTCGCAGACTGTTTGGCCTGTCGACCGCCCCGACGGCGCCGTTCTTTTTGCGTCCCGGCACATCAACCAGGTCCCATCCGTCTGCGGCGAGGTCCATTACAGATGCATCAGAGGCCCAGGTTTCCGTTGGACCTTTCCTATGCTCTTTAGACGTTTTCTTCGCAGACTGGGTCTTCGCACCGAAGACGCTCGTCATGAGGGACTGCCCCATCACGCCGACGTGCCCGGCGCCCGTAACCCCCGACGCCGCGAGCGCGCCGAGGGCTTTGCGGATCTGTTTCTTCTTGCCGACTTTTTCCTTTTTGTGGGTACGTGTTTCTCCTGAAGCGCCTGAAGATACGCCCTCGCCCAGCAAATCAGGGTTGCGCAAATCGCGAAACGGATTCGAAGCGTCCGCTTTAGCGTGTTTAGTGTTCGGTGTCGAATTTTGCCCGCCGTCGCCTTCGCGTTTCGCCTCGCGATTTCCCCTCGCCGTGCGCGTCGCGTGCTGCGCGTAAAACGCCAGTGAGGCTAGCGGGCCGTAGTTACCAGGCGCGCTCACTCCTCCAAGCTGGAAACTAAGCTCCACGCAAACCACACCCACCGCTTTGTGTAACAACGAAACCGCGTTTCTCAAATCGCGGCGGTGCTTCGCCAAAACCGCGGGGGACGCGAATTTGTGGTTCGCGTCGTCTCGGTCGTCCGCGCCGAAACTCTTTGTTTTTTGAAGCGCTTTGATCCTGCAAACCCCTGAGTTGACGGTTTCCAAAAGCAACGCCCCGAGCGCACCGGGGTTGGTGCTGTCGTTTTTTCGCGGAGAACTGGTTTCAACAAGCGCCTCGTCCCGGTTCCGCTCGTGCGGCGACGCCCCCGCGTCGCCGCCCCCGTTGGCTTCCACCACGTTTCGCGGTAAAAACAGTGGCAGCGCCCCCCCAGTGGGATTGAAACCCGGACCGCCGTCACTCGGTGCCCCCCCAGCCGAACCGTCATCCCAGAACCCGCTTGGTTGCCAAACCGTGGCTCGCGAACTCCCCGCGCCCGCGCTTCGCAAAAGCGCGGGGGCGTCTAGAATCTGACAAGCCTATGATTTTGAACGAAAAGTGTCAGTCTTTCGTAATGTGGCCCGAGTAATTACGGGCGGACAATCGGCAAACAGTGTGCCTGGATTTGGGAAAGGGAATACGTACCACGTTCAGAAACAGCAAAACCCCCCCTAAACCTGAACCCAGTTCCTCCGCACTGAACTCGCAACCGTCCCCGGGGTCGGGGACGCGGTAGCCGCATATGCGAACCGCGGTGGGGGCGTTATCGGTGTCGACTTTGTGTTTTGTGGATTCGTAAGGCGCGCTTTTCCCTTTCACGAAGCCGCGCCCCCTGTTCCCCCCCCCGTTGCGGTCGGTCACCTCGGGCCGTTCAGCGACTATCGGCAGTAACCTAGCCAGTTCACTGAGCTTGGCACACCGTTGAACAAGCAACTGGTCCTCCATTCCCTTCGCTTTGAGCGCGTACGCCCTTTGTTGCGCCGGGAAGTTACCCGCGGCCGTTTCGCGGGTTGGCGAAAACAGGGTTGTTTTCGCGTGGTTTAATTTTTCAACCGAAGCCGTTAGCGTTTCGCGTCGACTCGTACTGGCCTCGTTTTCCGTATCAACCTGTGTTTCGCGGTTGGCAACCTCAACCCGTAACCGGCCCAGTTCCAGTTTGTTTCGTGCCAGAGCCTCGCGTCGCAACGACAGGTCCACCAAGGAAACGCGGGGGCGTTCCGTGTTCGGGGATCCGTGTTTTTGGCCATCGCGTTGGCCATCGGTTGGCCGGTCCCCAAAACTGCCCGTGTTTGTGTTTCCCGTCCCCAGCGCGGTCTCCAGTTCCAAACGCGCTTGCGTGTGCGCGCCTTTCAGGCGACGCAGCGTCCACCGGCGCGCGCGCAAGGACGTGGCGGTGCACGGCGCGCACACCATAGGGCGGTCGGGTTGCTGCGTATTTAATCAGGGATTTGGGGTTAGGGGTTGGGGACAGGGACGGGACTTTTCCCGGGAAATCTTTCAAAGATTTCAACCTCGGCGGGCCCGGGGAAAGAAACTGGGCACGACACGCACCTGGCAGCATGGACACGTGGCGTGGCCTCGCGCGCGCGCAGCCGCGCTGGACATGGCGACACCTCCCCACTCGCGAAAGCTGATGGGGACACGGGGCGTCCGTGCCCCCCCCGCGCCGAGGAGAATGCTGACTCTAGCTCGCTGCTTTTGGCGCCAGGAGATCCGCACATCCGCTCATTTTCATTTTTGCCTGTTTGTTTTCCCGAGGAAACGCGCAGACGGCTCGCGACGAGGCCACACCTCGGGTCACCTGCTTCACCGCGTTCGCCTCGCCCCCCCGTCATGGCTGACGACGAGGAGAACGCCGTGACGTCTGAGCTGAAGGTTGTGTGCACTCTGATGGTAGCGCGGTGATGTTCAGAGTCAAGCCTACCACAAAGTTTGAGAAGATCATTCAAAGCTGGTGCGACAAAAAGGCGGTGGATCCGGCGACCATGCGGTTCCACTACGACAGCCGCCGAGTCACGGGCCAGGATACACCGCTTAGTCTCGACATGGACGATGGCGACCAAATCGACGTTGCCGTGGAACAAGTAGGTGGGAACGGGCGGGAGTGTGCGAGGTGAAGATACGTACGCCGGGGACGGGAAGAGAAGCGAAGCTTTGCAACACAAAAGAAAGTCTCAGTCACAACATGTTTTTTCACTTCCGCGCTTGTTTCGGCACCGCAGACGAGGTCGGTTGTGACCGGTACCAAAGCACTGATCAGGGAAATCGCTACCTAAAAAGCAAAGAAAACATGAAGAAGGCTCGGATCACCCCATGCCGTACATGACCCGAGCCTTGTTCAAATTCGCTTCACGTCGTGACAGCCCATTCAACGATCGGCGCTTTGGTACCGGCGAAATCGTACCGCTCATCCGCTAGTGTGGTTGTTGAAAACAAAAACGTTCATCAACGTCCTCCCGCTATCCCCGGGTCGTTGAAGTACGCGGCTTGCCCGCCTCTGCCTTTGCCTTTGTTGCCGTAGAAGTTAGCCGCCATGACCTGAGGTTGTTATCGAAACGTGTCAGTCTTTCGTAACGTGCTCGTAAACTGAAGGAGTAAATAGTCAGAGTAATCGGGCCGAACAGTGCACTTGTGATGTGTGTAGTGAGTAGTAAATAGTCACTCAGGGGCAGTGATCAGTGTCTGGATTTGGGAAAGCCCCAACACGTACCTGGTTCACGGCCATGTTCCGCCCGCGACGTCCGCCGACGCCCTGTCCCAAACCGCCGATGCCGCCGAACCGTCCTCCGACGCCGCCGACGCCGCCGCGCATGCCTCCGCCGCGAATGCCGCCCCCAAAGCCGCCGATGCGAAGAAGCTTGCGGGTACCTCCTGGATCGTCATCAGTGTCGTCGTCGTCTACATTCGTTCCATCGTCATCGTCTTCGTCTAAACGAACTTCGACACCAGCATCGTCAGCATCATCCGCATCGTCGACTCGCATCTGCAGCGCGTCGTCCAGTTCCCGTAAGTCGCCGGTCGCCAGCGCGTTTTGAATCGCGACGTCGTCCGCGTCCACGTCGCTCGCGATTAAGGCTTGGAACGATTTCGTATCCACAACCTCCAAGTGAATCGTCGGGATTTCGTACGCGGCTTGGTTCGTGGCATACGAGTTCTTTACGGACTCAACGACAAACGAGCCGTGCATCAAAAGCTCGCCGTCCGCCGTGGATTCGTGCTCCAGCGAAATCGCCTCGCAGAAAGGCCCCGTCGCTAAATCGGACGCGTCCTCGGGGCCGCACGGGTGGTCCAACGGCGCGCCGTAGTGAGGACTCGCGTTCCCGCACTTGCTCGGCGCGGTGTGCCCGCACACCAGCACGACGTGCGTGTCGTTCGGGTTCAGATCCGAGGTGAGCTTGATGAAGCTCATGGTGAAGTCGTTTTCGAGGGTGGGGAACTTGATACGATAAAAGCCGAAAGTGTCAGTCTGGTATGCGCAAGCAGGGAGGCGGGACGTGGTGATTGGGAAAGGCCAAATACCTTCATCAGGACCAGGCTTTGGTTCACGGCCTTTGGGTCCCCCGGGTCGCCGACGTCCGGGGAGACGAGCCGAGAGAAGTGCGTGTTCTGGTCGGTCATGTCCATGGAAACCATCAGGTTGGAGATGTCTGTGCCTAGGTCATCCGGGAGCTCGGCGAGGGCGGCGGGAATCAGCGACCCGGTGTCGCTGGGAACGGAGGCGACGAGCAACGCGTGCGTCCCGAGAAACACGAGAGACAGCGCGAGATGAAAGGGCACGGAATGACGCGGCATAGCGCTGGGAGGGAGGGAGGGAGGGAGGAGGGGAGGTTGCGGAACCGCGACGGGCGAGGGTAGTGCGCGGCGCGTGGTCGAGTGTGGCGCGACGGCGTCCCCCCGTGGATTTATGGCTGGCGGTGGAAGCATCGGGGCGTCCGAAAGACCACAACGAGGGGTCGAGGTGTTCTGGGACGACGCGACGCGAATCGGCGTTCGTTTCCGAGTTTCGGAAAATTTTGGGCGTGTCTCGACAAAATAAAGCGCCGCGGCGGCGGCGTGCATTGGTGCCCGACTTGCGCGCGCTCCCCGCACTCCACCGCCACGCGGTCCGCGCGCCGGGGTCTCCGCGCGTTCACCGACCGAGCGAGATGGGCAAGAAAGCCAAAGGAAAACACCGTCTGGGTACGTGTGGTTTCCCACAGTCGATGCGCCGCGCCGACCCCAAATCACCGCGTTGGTCCACCACCGCCGCCGCCGCGCCGACTGTCGTACTTTTCGATCGCCCCAGGGTCCGCGTCGTCCGCGTCTGGTGCTTGTGTGTCGGACCACCCATCACCGGCACCGCATCCCCGGCACATCATCTGTACCGAATACGAACGCGGCCGTGTGCGCCTGTCCAGGGACACCACACACCGCCCCGCACTGTCACCCACCGCTCCCGTTCATGGACTAACCCACGCGCACCCATCCATCATCACTCTTCCGTTCCCATTCATCATCCCACAGACAAGTTCTACTACCTCGCCAAGGAACAGGGCTACCGCTCGCGCGCCTCATTCAAGCTCGTGCAGCTGAACCGCAAGTATGACTTCTTCTCAGGCGCGAGGGCGTGCATGGACCTGTGCGCCGCCCCAGGTGGCTGGTTGCAGGTCGCGGCGAAGTACATGCCCATGTCTTCGCTGATCGTGGGCGTGGATCTGGCGCCTATTAAACCCATCCGAGGGTGCACCACGTTCGTGGACGACATCACCACGCAAAGCTGCCGGGCGCAGCTGAAGCGGTGCACACCCGATGGCGTGCAGTACGACGTCGTGATTCACGACGGCGCCCCGAACGTGGGTGGGAACTTCGCGGCGGAGTCGTACACGCAAGCGGCGTTGACGCTGGATTCCCTGCGCCTCGCCACCGAGTTTTTAAAACAAGGCGGCTGGTTCATCACCAAAGTGTTCCGCTCCACCGAGTACCACGCCCTGTTGTATTCAATGCAGCAGCTGTTCACGAAAGTCGAGTCCACGAAACCGGTGGCGTCGCGCGGGACGTCCGCCGAGATCTATGTCGTTTGTTCTGGGTTCCTGGCGCCGAAGAAGGTGGACAACCGCCTCCTGGACCCGCGACACCTCTTCGCCGAGTACGAAGGCCCGAAGCAAGCCATTGACGTTTTGTCGCACGCCAAAAGGCCAAGGAACCGCAGCGGGTACGAAGACGGCGTGTCGTCGCTGTACAAAGAAACCCCCGTGGAAACGTTCATCCTGTGCGACAAACCCGCGGAACTGCTCGGGCAGTTCCACGCGTTTCTGCTGGACGCGTCGGTACGTTTTGGTTGGTGACCCTTTTTTTTTTGTTTGTTTGTTTTTTCTTTTCTTTGTAGGAAAGGTCTCGAGTTCTTATTCTGAAGGTCTTGAGTTCTTATTCATAAGGTCTTGAGTTCATAAAACTCAAGACGTTTCCTATAAATGCAGTGTTTCCCACCCGACCCACCCGGACCCAAAACCCGAAGCCGATGACGATCACCCTTTTCACAGTTTGTCTGAACCGCGTGAAGAAACATTTTGCAAACAAACGAGGCTTCGGGGGTTTGGGGTTGGGCGGAGTTTGGGAAGTAATACTCACAACAGAAGGAGGACTGACTAGTAATACTCCTAACACGAGAAGGACTAACGAGTAGTACTCCTGTTGGGAGATTACTCGTACTCCTGTTGGGAGTATTACTCGTACTCCCGTTATACTCGTCTCCTCCCGACTAAACGTTTGCTGTTTTCTGTCCAACTCGTGTCTGACACATTTTCCCGTACGTTCTTTTCCTTTCAAACCCCAGAACAAGAAAGGCGTGGTCCCCCCGAAAGACGGGTTCATGGACCTGGACAACCACCCCGCGACAACCCCGGAGATCCGGAGCCTTTGCGCGGATCTGGGGGTGCTGGGCAGGGTGGATTTCAAAAACCTGCTCAAGTGGCGCCTGGCGGTGAGGAAAACGCGCAAGCTGGATGGCAAGAAAAAGGCGGCGCTGCGGGGCGGGGTTGTTAGTACTGGCGAGGATGGGACGGACAGTGAGTCAGATGAAGACATCACCGGCTTGGATGACAAGAACGAAGAAGGCAAGAAGCCCGAAAACGAGGACAGCAAGCTTCTGGACGAGATGAGCGATTTGCAGAAATCGGTGGCGGCGAGGGAGCGGCGTGACAAGAAGAAGAAAGCCAAGCTCCGGGCGAAGGAGCGCGTGCGCACCGCGCTTGGTTTGGTTGGCCAGGACGAAGAGGGCGCGACTGGTGCTTCCGAGATGGACTTGTTCTCCCTGGCGCGAATCAAATCAAAAGGAGGGCTGGACGCGGTGCACCAGGCGCAAGCCCCGGGCGTGGATGCTGCACGGGACAGCGACGACGACGTGAACGAGTTCGAACCACGACGCGGCGCGCGGGGAAAGTACGACGACTCGTCCGAAGATGACGACGAAAACGAAGGTGGAGGGAACACCCGGTTGGAAGCTGAACTGGACTCCATGTGGAGAGAGTACAAAGCACGGCAGACCAAGAAGGGCACCACGTTTTCGGACAAGCAGGGTGGTAGGGACAAGCGCACCGAAATCGGCGCGGGCGAGATGAACAGCGACGACGAAGCGGAGGTTGACCAAGCCGGCGCCGCGATGCGCCGAGCGGGGGAACGCGCGCTGGCGGAGGCGCTTGCGTTGGCGGCGCCTCAAAATCCGCTTCTGTTCGATGCGAACGCAAAGAGCGACGCCGGCGCTGCTGCTGCTGCTCTTGAGACTGTCGCGAAAGTCAAGGGGCCCGCCGCGTCGCGGGACTGGTTCGCCAACGACTTGTTTGGCAAGGCCGCGCCCGAAGTCGGCTCGAAGGTGCAAGCGGTTAGCGAAGCCAAGGCGGTTGCGAAGAAAGCCAAGGCGGTCGCGGACGCGGCGGTGGCTGGGTGGGCGAAAGCGACACGCGAAGCGGATGCCGGTGACAGCGAAACGGACGAGGGTTTCGACGAGGATGACGAGTACTTCGCGGAGGGCGAGGGGGGGAGCGACGAGGAGGACGTTTCTGACGACGACGAAGAAACGGAAGATACGAAAACCAAAACCCCTTCCAAGTCGACCAAGCCTTCCAAGAAGCGCGCCGCTTCCGGGGACGATTCCGACGAAGAGGACTACGACTTGTTGCGGCACGCGAGCGCGGTGAAGAAGAAGCGCGTTGACGAAAGGGAGGCCAAGGCTACCGCGAAGGCTGAGAGGGAGACACTCGCGAAGGCTAGCGCTTTGAAACGGCAAAAGCGCAGCCCCGGGGGGAAAAAGGTTCCCGCCTACGACGACACCTACGACGACGATTCCGATTCGAGCGAGGACGACGGCGGGAAAGGTTTGACCGGGTCGGACCCTACGGGTACCAAGATGACAAAAGCCAGGAAAGGCAAGGACAACGCCGGGTTCATGGAGGCGCCTGCTGAGTACGAAGCTAATTCGGATTCCAGCGATTCCGAGTCGGAGAGCGACGATGTGGATGACATTTCGGATGACGAAAAAGCGGAAATTCTCGCGATCGGGAAAAACATGATCCGGAAAAAAGAACGGGTACGTCTGGTTTGGTTTTTGGTTTTTTTGGTGCTCATTCCTTGACCTCCAGTCGTCATTCCTTAGAATGAATGACCATTTAAAATGAATTAACACAAGCACGTGCCCCAACCACCCGGTGTCTCAACCCCCTGTCTTTCGTCGTCACAAGAAACCCCACCAAAACGCCGATGAGGACGATTTTCATAATCGGCATCGTCTGAATCTCGACGACGTTCCCCGGAATGTCTGGAATGTGAGCGCGAAAAATACACCGAGGCGTTTGTGGGGTGTTTCTTGTGACGACTGGTTTTTTTGACTGTGTTCCATTCCGAAATGGACACGCCACCTTGATTTGATTGAACCGACGACGCGCACATTTTAACAGCGCGTCGCTGCACCACCCGATGACTGACTACACACGACGCTGACGAATACTCCCTCGATTACCCAAAACGCAACAGGATCGCATCGTTGACGACGCGTACAACAAGTACGCGCGTGACGACGACGAGGATTTGCCCGAGTGGTTTCTTGAGGACGAGCGGAAGTTCATGCGCCCCCCCCCCGTGTACGACCAGGCTGATTTAGACGAAGCCAAGGAGCGGCTCGCCGCGGTGGATAACCGTTCGATTAAAAAAGTCGCGGAGGCGAAGTTTCGGAAAAAGAAAAGAGCGGAAACCAAGATGAGCCAGGCGCGAAAACGCGCGAGCACTATCATGGAACAAGACGACGTGCCTGACGTGAGCAAAGTTCGGGAGATTGAGAAGATCTACGCCAAGGCGAAAACGGCGGCGAGAGGGAAGCGCCGGGAGATCAAACACGTCGTGGCGAGGAAGTTCCACAAAGGCAACGCGGGGGGGCCGTCTGTTGATAAGCGCATGCTCAACGACGCGAGGGCGCAGAAGCGGAGTTTGAAAGCGAAGGGGGGGGTGAAGAAAGGCGGCGGCGGCCGGGGCGGCGGCGGCGGAGGTCGCGGGGGAGGGAACAAAGGCGGCGGCGGCGGCCGCGGGAAGAAAGGGTTTTAATACGAAACGGTTTCCAGGGAGGTTGTTATGCATGCGGGGTAGATGTTGCTCGTATTGACAGTAACTAGAGGGATCAGTGGTACCTTTATTCAGTCTCACCCACGATTCATCACAAGACTCAAAACTGGCCGTATTGGTGGTGGACATCCCACGTTCCCTGTTCCCTTCTTCGCTTTCCGGAAGGTCCCCTTTACTTCTTCGTTTTTTTTTTTTCAAGCGCCGCCCTGGCCGCGGCGTACCCGTCCAGCTTTGCGATCTCCGCCGCCACGACCGGCGACGAAAGCCCCAAGAACTGCGGTCCCGAAACCGACGACCGTTTCCGCGTCATGGCGCGTTCGTTCACCGCGGCGATTACTTTTTGCCACGTCGACGTTGGTGATTGGCCGGTGAACACCCGGGGGGGGGTCTGTGATCGTAAAGGAAAAAGGTCAGTCTTGTATAGGTAATCGCAATAGGCGGAGGGATTTGGGAAAGGCAAATACGTACCTCGGTGTCGCACTCGAACACCACGACGCGAAGGTCCTTTTTGTTTTTTTCGGAGGTGTCTTCTTTGTCATCGCCCACTACTCTGCTTTCGTACCACACCCTTTGGTCCGGATTGGAAACGCTGGCGTACTTCCGGCGCGACACGAACCCGACTGGGAGGATGTAGTTCGACGAACTGGAAGTTCGTATGGATCGTGTCGGGCAGATCGTACCGATGGAACACACAACAACCGACCCGACCGCGAACGGCGTGGTACGTGGCGGCGACACGAAATCGACGGGCGCCGCCGCTGCGATTGCAACGGAGAGGTGTCAGTCTTGTATGGGCAAGCAGTGTGTTGACGGATTTGGGAAACGCGCAACACGACGTACCCAACGCCGCGCCCGCGGATTCCCCGCCTCCCCGGGAAGTCCGGAACCCTTTCACAGGCGTAGGGATTGTGAAGAAACCGACGCGTGTGCCGAAGGTGGTGGTGCGTATCGGCGATCCGCCCGATTCGCGGTGTAACCGCGGTCGTCCCATAACCTTGGTCATTTTGGGTTTCTTCCGCGCGGGCGAAACGTCCCCGTCGGTGGATTCGCCGAGGCCTTCGCAGGAAAGGTCTTCATCGTCTTCTTCGTCTTCGTCGGACAAAATATCCTCGGGATTTACGTAACAGGGATACTCGGGACTCGTGTCTTGTTTGTGCTCGGGGGATACGCGTGTGCGTTTCGGGGACACGTCGTGTGTCCCCGCCGCCGCTTCCTTGATTCGCCGTAAAGCTCGCAGTTTCACCACCCGCTTGATTTCGTAACTGTCGTTCACGTCAACCGCGAGCCGAATGTAATCGCTCGGGATCTGGTAGTTCTGGGGGGCCTCCAACGGCGGGTGGTACCGGGCCGGGGGAAGGTCGTACAAACGGCCGTCGGGGAACAGGAAGGCGAGGGGGTACGATTTTTTCTTTTCGGTTTCGACGTCGCGCTTTTCATAAAACCCGGGTTTCGTCCCTTGCTTTTTTTCCCCTTTCGCGACGGCGTCGTCCCCGAAGGTGCTCCCCAAACCCTTCTCGAAACAAGCAAGTGCGGCGTCGTGGGTGCCTGTTTCGTCGCCGTGCACATCTCCGAACGTGGGTGGGGTTTTCGCGCGGAGGCTCGTTTCGTCCGCGAAGTGACGCGCGGGGGGCGAGGACGGGGAGGGCAGCGCGTTTTTCGGTTCGAACCCGCCTTCCCCACCACCTTTTTTTGTCGCCTCTTCTGCGGGGAAACCCGCGTGTGTCTCGTGTCCGTTCGCTGGCAGGCCGACGTGAGTATCTCGTCTCACAGAACCGGAATCGACCGTATCTGCAAGAATGTTCTCCATCACCGGTGCGTCGGACGCTCGCCGTGACGCGCGTCCACGCCTGACCGTCGGACCTCCCGAGGCCACCGTTTTTGTCGTTGTTATTTCTGTTGCTGGCTTTCGTTTGCCAGCGGGAAAATCAGCACTGCCGTCCGTTCCTTTCTTCAAGCGCACGGCTCCGCGCTTGCCTCCCGCGCACACACACCGCGGCGCGCGACGAGGGAGACGCCGTGGCATCGGGCGCTCCACGTCCAGTCAGTTGTGGTGTCCCGTGCGAATCGGGGACAGAGGGCTGACACCAGTGGGGTCACCACGACCGGCCCGGGCCCGGATCTAGTGCGATCGAGCTCTTTTCGGGATTTAGGCACCGGAAGCACAACGTGGTTTGCCATGCCTGTGCCCCTGCCCCCATTGAACCGCGTGCCCGGCAGCGGCGGCGCTGGCACTTCGGATGACTACCACATCCTGGAGTTAGTTGGGGAGGGGAGCTTCGGCCGAGTGTACAAAGCCAGACGAAAATTCACGGGCGCCATCACCGCGATGAAGTTCATCGCGAAGCACGGCAAGAGCGAAAAAGACATCAAAAGCTTGCGGCAGGAAATCGACATTTTGAAAGGTACGTATTTTGCATTTTGTCAACAGTACTTTTAGTACAGTTGGTGTCTATTGTCTCAGACAAGTCCGAGTGCTTCGGCACTAAACCTAAACCCTAAGCCGACTGTTTGACCATACAGTACTGACACTTTCTTTTATTCATTGAAAGGCTTGAAACACGAAAACATAATCGCCATGGTGGATTCGTTCGAAACCAAAGCCGAGTTTTGCGTGGTGACCGAGTTCGCGCAAGGCGAGTTGTTTGAGATATTAGAGGATGACACCTCGCTGCCTGAAGAAGAGGTTAGACAAATTGCGAAACAGCTCGTGAAAGCGCTGCACTACCTGCACAGGTAAGGGCCTTTCCCAACTCCACATTCCGCCTCTGCGATTGCTCATACGGGACTGACACTTTCGGCTTTTATCGTATCAGCAACCGAATAATCCACCGCGACATGAAACCGCAAAACATCTTGATCAGCAACCGCCGGTACGTATTGCATTTCCCAAATCCCTCCGACTGTTTGCCCATACCAGACTGACACTTCCTTTTATTTGTCTCAGAGTGGTGAAGCTTTGCGACTTTGGTTTCGCGCGGGCGATGAGCTCCGCGACGATGGTGCTCACGTCGATCAAAGGCACGCCTCTTTACATGGCCCCGGAGTTGGTACAGGAGCAGCCGTACAACCACACCGTGGATCTTTGGAGCCTTGGCGTTATTTTGTGCGTATTGCGCGTTTCCCAAATCCGACACACCTACGTTTGATGCCCCCCCGTGACGTCCATGGCCGTCATTAAAAGGAAGCGTACTACCGGTAACTCGTACGGCGTACTCGCGGCTGTTACAAATACATCGCAAACGCACTGGTTGCTCATACCAAACTGACACTTCCTTTTATTCATCGCAAGGTACGAGCTGTTCGTCGGGCAACCCCCGTTTTACACAAACTCCATCTACTCGCTTATTCAGAAAATCGTCCGGGACCAGATCCGGTGGCCGGAGAACATCTCCCCGACGTTCAAGTCGTTTCTGAAAGGGTTGTTGAACAAGAAACCGAGTCAACGGTTAACCTGGCCCGCTTTGCTGGAACACCCGTTTGTTTGCGACGGCGACGGCGACGGCGACGGAATCGACGGTTTGAAGGAAATCACGAAAGACGTGGAGGGGAAAGCGACCCGGGACTTGGGTCACGTAATTTCCGAACAAGTGGCGACGGAAACAGGGACGAGGGAAGCAAGTCTCACCGAACAACGACGGGTAAACACGCATACCGTGCATGCGTATACGCCGACCGCGCACACGGTGCACCCGTCGCCGCGCGCGTCGCCGAGCGCGAACCCTCGGGCCGCCGCGGCCGCGCGAGCGGCTAGGGCTGAACGCGAAGAGATGGAAGGCAGGGACGGCGGGTACGACGGACACCGAACGCCACACCGAGACGACCACAATCAACACGGACGGTCCACACGAACGGAAGGCGCCTCGTCCACCGCTGTCGCGGCGGTTGAAGCGCGCGCGAGGGTGGTTTCTGGCGCCAGTTCGGTGAGACGCGACGCGGCCGCCATGGACCAACTGCTACACGCGATACACGCGGTGGGCACCGGCGGGGGTAAAACCGACCGCGCGTCCTTCGCGGACGCCGCGAGCGCGCTCCGGACGATTCCCGCCCTAGCGTCCGCACAAGGCGATAGCAACGACTCCTTCGCAAGAGGCGAGTTCGCGAAGGCGACCCTAGAGGCGGTGCGCACGGCGCTCATGGTACGTCTTGGCCTTTCCCAAATCCCACCACTGTTTTCAGCCCCTGCGTGACTCTTTAATGTTTACTACATATATCACAAGTGCACTGTTCGGCCCGATTACGGGTGACTGTTTACTGATACACACTACGAAGCACACCCACACTCGCCGACTCAAGACGTTAACCACTTTTCTTTCGCAATCGCAGTCGTTGTCGTCGAGAAAGCCACCCGACTTTCTCGCGCTCGCCGTGCGCGCGGCGACGGCGGCGGCGAGCGCGAGCACCAAACCCAGGGACGAATTGGTGGACAACGACTTCGGCGTGCGTGTGGAGTTACTCACGAAAACCTTAGTTGTGTCATCGTCCGAGTTTCACGGCGCGCGCGTTTCGGGCGACGGGTCGTCGGATACCGCCACGGAGAGCGCCGCCGCGACCGCCGCGGCGGCGAGCGCGTTGGGTGAGGAGATGGCGGCTGTGACGAAAAGGCTTTGCTCCATGAAAGCGAAAAACGTCAAACTTAGTGACTCGAGTTTAAACAAAATAACCGAGCACGTGTTTCCCGCCGCGTGCGCCTTGCTCGAGACGCTCGGGGATGGGAACGGCGGGCACGAAACGAGGTCGCCGAATGGCGGGGGGAACAGAAACAGCGGCGGGCGACGTAGCGGCGGGCGCGACCTCCGCGGAGACGCGCGAGTGGCGGGCGCGTGCTGTCAAGGCGTGTCCAGTTTTCTGAAACTGAGTAGTGTGCTGGGTGGTGTTGACGGCCAACAGCACGCGAGTTCGGGTTTCGCGCGATTCGCGGCAACCGCGCGCGCCGCGCCCGACGCGCTCAGCGCGTTGGCGCGAGTCTGCGCCGGTCGCGCCGGCGACGCGTTCGCCGAGTGTGCGCCCGTCGCGAAGGACGCGGCGACGAGCGCGCTTGCGACACTGGCAATGTGGGCGGACAAAAGTAGTGACACTTACTCTTCGCGAAGTTCTGCGCAATTATCGGAAATTATCGGTACTGCCCAAGTTGTTCCATCGGAACACTTCAACGACCCACTCCTCGCTGTGGCTTTGGTGGACGCCAACGCGGTGGAGGCGTTTTGCGACGCCGCCGGCGACGACCGCGCGTCGTTTTTCCGGGTCGCCAACGCATGCGCGGGCGTGAGGGCGGGCACAAGAGCCGCTTCCGCGACACGGGACGCCAAGCTGGGAGGCGCCGCGGCGACGCTTGTCGAGCGGAACGTGGTTCCTGCGCTCGTCGCGGCGCTGGACCATGCGCGAGCCGGTGACCGTGACGTTAGCGCCGCTTTGTGCAGCGCTCGCGCCAGGGTCGCGAGGGACGTCGCCGTGACGCTGCGTCGTCCGTTCGCCACACCGCTGCCCCCAGTTGGCACACCATCCGGTGCGTCCGCGGAAGCGTCCCTGCGGCGGTACCAGGAAGTGCTTTTAAAGGTGAGTATTTCCCACCCACCACATTTCGCCTCCCTGATTGCCCATGCAAGACTGACATTTCTTTTTACAATCAAAGGAAGCCGCGGTGGTGAGTTTGGTGTTGGCGCTGGAAGACGCGCTTCGCGAAGACGAAGACGAAGAAGCGAACGCGTCACCGGAGGAGTCACTTTCCGAAACTCTCGCGGACTTGAGCCTTGTGTTCCACCGTCTTGACGCCACTGGTGACCCACATAAGAGTAAAACCTCCTTCGCGGGCCCGCCCGTGTCCCTGCTCTCGCAGCTCGTCCTGCGGTCCGCGTCCTACGCGTCGCAGTTCGTGGAAGCCGGCGGGTTGGACTCTGGGCTCACGAAACGTTTGTTGGATCCAAAAAACCAAGTTTCCATTCTCGTGGACGCGCTTCTGGCGATTTCGCAAATCGCGCGCCTAGGCGCGGACAAGTACGTGTACATAAAAGCAAGCGACGCTTGTTGCTTAACAGTGGCGCTGCTTTCGCACCACGACTGCACCGTACGCGCGCGGTCGTGTAACGTGTTGGGGAACATGTGCAGGCACTCGAGTTTCTTTTACAAAGAGTTTGCGGAGCAAAACGGTACGGCCGAGTACATGAGCAATTTCCCAAATCCGGCCAGCCACTGTTTGCCGATTGTCCAGAGTACACGACTGTTTGCCCACGGTATAAATCGCCCAACACAGTACTGCCGATTGTCCAGAGTAATTACTCATACAATTTATGGGAAGACTGACCCAGTCTTGTTTCCCAAAAACGTTAGTCATTCGCGAGCTCACAAAACGGTGCGCCGATTCCGACAAAACCACGCGCAAGTTCGCGTGCTTCGCGCTCGGCAACGCGGGGTTCCACAGCGACTTTCTGTACCCGCAGTTACGCGGTGCAGTCAAGCCTTTGGTGCTTTTGCTCGGGGACGAAGGTACGGCCTTGGTCCTTTCCCAAATCAGGAGCCTCTGCGTTTTACCTCTCACGCGCCCGTGACTGTTCAGACCGATGGCCGGTGACTGTTGACCAGGCCGTCGTCCAACACGGCGCGATACACAAAACTGACACTTTTTTTTACGCATCGACAGAACCCAAAACCAAAGCCAACGCGGCGGCGGCGTTGGGGAACGTGGTTAGGAATTCCTCCGTGCTGTGCGACGAGCTCGTCGCCGAAAACGCGCTGGAGGCGCTCGTAACGCTCGCCACGGGCGAGCCGTCGGGAACTGATGCCGATGGAAGCGGGGCCCACGGCCAGAGTCAGGAAACCGCGGGGCAATCTCCGGTTAAAATCGCGCTTTTTTCCTTGGGGAACCTGTGTACGCACGCGCCTTGCCGCGAAAGACTGGTGGAGTTGCGGCTTGAGCAAAAAATACAAACCCTGGCGCAGCGCCCGGACGCCGACGCGAGCGTCAAGAAGTACGTCGCGAGGATCCAGGGGAAAATACACGGCGCGGGGAAGTGAGCGGAGCGCGGGGGTGCTGGGTTTGCTTATTAGGCTACTTAATATATTACGGAAGTGAATAGAGGTATTGCGTAGAACTACTGAATACATCCACACTATGTATGAGTACGTTGCCTTCATCACAGAGTCTATCATTTCGTGTTCCCGGTACCCTCGTCTTTTCTTTGCGTACCCAAATCAATCCACGTCTTCGACGCTCGCGCTTTGAACGTCGTCGGTGACGTCTTCGAAACCCGATGCGGAAGGCCCTTGGCCGCGGTCGAACGGATTACCTCCCGCTCCACCTATTCCTCCCATCAGCCCCCCCAGCTTCGTCACCAACCCCATGATCTCCGGGTCGTCCGAGTACTTGGCGAACGCGGCGGGGTTGGTCATGCACTCCTGAAGCGCCGCCATTACCTTGGGGTTGGTCATCGCCGCCATCAGCGAAGGGTCGGACATGATCTTTGAAAGCATCTCGGGGGGAATGTTCGGCGCACCAGAACCTGGCATGCCTCCCATGTCTCCCATACCGCCCATGCCGCCCATGCCCCCCATACCGCCCATGCCTCCCATACCTCCCATGCCACCCATACCCCCCATGCCGGGTCCAGCCGCCGCCGCGTCTCGTTGTCGCGCCGCGTCCGCGACCCGCCGTTCCCGCTCTTGCTTTTCGGCGTCCCGTCTCATGGCGTCCTTTTTCAGCTTCCCAGCCCGGATGGCCTGATACCGTTCGTTGACGACTTTCTGAACCGCACAGGTGTCGGTGTCGAAATCGATGGAAAGGCCTTTCGCCAAATCCATCGCCGCCGCTTCCCAGTTCCCCAGAAACCGGTGCGCGACGCCGCGCGTTTTAAACGCCTTGGCGCTATCCGGGTTCATCGCGATGGCGGCGTCGCAGTCTCGAATCGCGGCTGTGTTTTTCTTTTGCTTGACGAACGTCTCCGCGCGCTTGGCGTACACCAACGGAGACGGGGCTTTTAAAAGGATCTTGGTGAACAGCTCAACCGCGTTGGCGAAGTTTCCGGAGCTCAATTCCTGATTCGCTTTTTGTTTCAGCTCAGACAATTGATCCTCCTCGGCTTCGCTCAGCTCGGGCGCAACGTCCGGGCCCATCGCCACGGGGGCGTCGGTTTCGGGGGGCACCACCTCCGGGTCGGTTTCGTCGGTTGGTACCGTCGGTTCGGAGTGAGCCGGAGGTGTCGCCTTTGGCTTGGGTGGAGGCACGGTTCCGCCTGTCTTTGGCCTGGGTGGAGGCACGGTTCCGCCCCACTGTTCGACGAGACCAACGAGGCACTTTGGGCAATCCCCGGAATCCGCCCGCGACGCTTGCACCGCTTTCGCCACGACTAAGATCTCCTCGGAGGTCAACGCGGGCATCGTGTTTGTTGATGCGGGGTGTTTCTTGTTGTTGTGGGTGCACCGAAAAGACCACACGAAAGGCCGGCCGAGGGGGCGCGTCGAAAGGTGTGAGGTACGAGTTCGATGGATGGAAGATCTGAGAAACGCCCTTTCGATGTTTTTTTGCCATCTGGCGAAAACGCGAAATTACCGCAAAAATAAATGCCAAACTCATCAAACAGCCCCGCTTTCGCGGCTGAAAGTAACGCCCTTTACCACGGTTTACACTACTCACACTAATTACGTCTCGCCCGTCGTCTCAAGTCCCCTGGCCAGCTCCTCAACGATTTTCGCCTCGTTCGCGAAGTGCCGCGCTTCGATTTTCCGCCGCGCAAAATACTTCGAACTCGGGTGGTTCTTTTCCGGCGTCTTTTCGTAAACGCTTTGCGACGCTTCCGCTTTGCGTTTTAACTCAACAGTAAGTTTCTTCAGACTAACCGCCATAGCCGACCTCGCGCCAGCGGGCATGCGCAGCAGCGAAACGTCCTCCGCGTACGTACACGCGAACCAGGTTTCCCAGCCGCACTTTTTGCTTTGCGAAAGCGTGACTGCGTTCGCGACAAAAAAGTGTCAGTCTTGTATAGGCCAACAGGGAGGCGGGATATGGGGACGAAAGGCCCACTAAAGGACATTTAAGCAAAAAGAAAGCCAAGCGAATCAGTGTTGAAAGGGCTTTTTCATCGCAAAGTTGACTAGTTGAAAGGGGTCGTTTTGTTTGATTGATGGATTCGTACACATACGTACCTACGTTCGCGACGTGACACCGCCCGTCGAACAAACCGTGCATGTAGTTCACCGCGGCGGTCCCGAGCTGGGTTGGCGCGGTGACTTTCCTCCCCACGCGGTGATTCTCAGCGGCCTGCACGATCGCGCTTCGAAGGCACGCGAGTTCGTAGTTGATAATCGTCGCCTGCGCGCACGGCGCGACGTTGGAAGGGTTTCGCCAAAACTGCATAACCGCCTCCATGGCGCTGACGTGGTCGTTGCCGTTGCTCGCTTGCCGCTCCGCCCCGGCCAGGTCCATACACGTGAAGGTCACGGTCTTTACGAAAAGCGTGCGCTTATCCACCACCCTCAAGCGAAGCGAAAGCGCGCAGTGCGAGCGAGACGAGCCGCCGTGCGCGGCGTTGGTATTGTTCGTTTTGTTACTGCTCGACCCCGCCACCGACGCCGTCGACGCCGGGTTCATCTTGGTATGCGCGGTGGTCCGCGTGGCGCGGACTTCCGCGAGAACATGCAGTACGTCTGATGCGTTCGTTACCCTGATCTGCTTCGCCCCGACGATCGTCCCGTCCGTCACCAACACCTGCGCCTTTGCGTCCAGCAAATCAAAGCCTTGGCAAAAATAAAACTCGGTCGCGCTTAGGTGCGCGGCGTATGAGTAATTACCCTGACGACTGTCCATCACCCGCAACACGTCCGCGACTACTCGGGGGAACATCCCCCAGTCCGGGTGGTGCACCGTGTCCCAACTAGCCTCCGGGCCCATCAGCGTGTGCGTCTTGCCCGTGCCGGTTTGGCCGTACGCGAAGAGAATCACGGACTGCGGGTCGTGTTCGTCCAGAAACTTCAGAAGCAATGGGGACGCGACGTCGTTGAATATCGCCGCCTGGCGTATAGATGGGCCGAACACGTCCTTTGGGAACGAGTACTTGGTGTCGCCGTGACTGTCGGATAAAATGACGCACGGCGCGTTTGTTGAAGCGTTACCGCCATCGTCAACATCACCACCGCCGCACGTACCTACCCACGATTTTAGTCGTTTCGCGACATGCGCAGTGCCGTCGTCGAAATGCCCGCCCACGTTTGCAGGCAAGATGCGGACGAACACGGGAGGCGCGACCAACAAGGGTTTGCCGTTTTTCTTTCTCTGCGGGGACCCCGCGCTTGCCTTCATGTGCCGTCGCGCCAAGCGGCGCGACGCGCGCTGTGACGCGCACGGTGGAGTGGGGGAAGAAGCGCGTTTACCAAGGCTGGGACGCATTTAACAACGAAAAGAACCTGAGAAAAAGCAGGGATAAAATTTGAGTCGATTTGTTTCTACTGGTACTCGTCTCGCACGAAACGACAAAGCCTGCAATGCTAGCCTACCCTGCTCATCACCACTCACCGCGCCTCCTCGTCACTCTCCCCCCCATCCTCGTTCTTAGTAAACGCCTTGCGCATCGCCTTCTCCAGGTTCCCCATCGCGTCCGGTTTCGCGCCATCCGGAGACTTGGCGTTTTGAAAGATGCGCCCCAATCGCGTCAGCGCGTCGGCTCGCGTCGCTCGCTTCTTTTTGTCCACCGAAAAGTCGTGAAGCACCTTGATACGGTAAAGAAGTGAGTGTCAGTCGGTCGGACCATGTGTATGAAGGATTAGTATGAGGGATTGGAAAGGGTATACTGTACTCCATAGTATGAGGGATTGGAATAACCGTCCCTTCTGTTCGTAATGCTCCCTTCGCAGGACGAGTATGCGCAATCCCGAAGGCGGAGCGTGGGAAACGGGAAAGCCCCGCACCTTGAAGCACACGTTCCGTATGGTGTGTTCGATATCGAGCGCGCTGGCGTTCCAAAGCGCCTCCAGCACGTGCGGCATCGCGTTCTGGGTGTACTTCGCGCGGGCGGCGTCCGCGGAGGCGGATTTGGCGTCCGACGAAGACTCTTTCGAGGACGGCTCGCCTTGACTTTCGCCTTCCGACTGTTTCGCTCGGTCACTTTTGTCAGCATCAGCGCCCGCTTTAAGCGCCTCCGCCTCGCCCGCTCGGTACACCGAGTACGCCTTCCACCCCGCCTGCGCTGCGTTTACCTGTGAGTTCACTCTGCCTCGCGCTTGCTCGAACCTGGCGTATGTGCTCCGCAAACCCAAATCCGCCCACGTGCCCAGCCCGCCCACGGGGTCGTTTACGAACTCGTTGGCCTGCTTTTCGTACACGAACCCGATTATGCGCAGCATCTCGGTTCCGTAGGACGCGCTCGCGAGGGTCGTGGTCATAGCGGTTGACCTGCCAACGAACTCGTCCGGTTTGTCGACGTCGAAGCCGTCGAGAATCGCGGCGAGCTTTATCGCGAGCCGCCCCACTCTGCGCTCCTGTAACAGCCGAGTTTCCGCCTGTTCGATGGAAAAGAAAGTGTCAGTCCCGAGTCTCTCGTAACGTGTATCCGGGATTGGAAAGGGGTCCCCCCGAAGTGGGTCGGCGTAACAGTTGCAGTCGTACTCGGAGCACGGCAGTAAATGTTACGTACGCCATACAGGGCGGTAATCGCAGAGGCGGAGTGTGGTGATTGGGAAAGCCCCGCACCTTTGTGAGCTCCGCGCCGGCAACCGCCAACGTGGCGAGCTGTAACCGTCCCACCAAACCCTCCATCTGCTCCGACCCGAAAAGCGCGTCGAAGAACTGCGACGTGTCCACGAAGTTGTGCTCTTTCAAGCCGTCCTTCCCCGAGGCGTCGTATTTCTTTCGTAAGGTTTGGTCGGACAACACCTGGTACGCCTCGCCGATTTTTTGGAACTTTTACGATAAAAAAGAAAGTGTCAGTCGGTCGTAACGTGTATTACGTAAACAGTCAGGGTAATGGGCAGAGGTGATAACCGGCCCTTCGCAGGACGAGTATGGGCAATCGCGGACGGCGGATTTTGGTTATTGGGAAAGCCCCGCACCTTGCTCCCCGCGTCCGGGTCGTCCGGGTTCTTGTCCGGGTGAAGCTTCCTGGCAAGAAGGTAATACGCGCGCTTGATTTCAGACTCCGAGGCGGTTACGGGAACTTGAAGTACGTCGTAAAACTCGGTGGTTTTCACGGACTTTGTAGGGTCGTTCTCGGCGTCGTCGCCGTCACCTCCGTTTCCGTTTAGATAGTCTTGGACTCCCGCGGTGCGCCCGCCCGCCTTCGCCCGCGCGCGCGCCGCCGCGATGATATCCTCGTCCGACGTTTCGGAAAGAAAAACGGATTCCTTCACAAGGTCGTCCTGTACCCACGTCCGCGTGTGCTTGTTCCACCGTTTACCGCTGTGCGCTTCGTGAATCGCCTCCGGGGTGTTCATGGCGCCTCGCACGATTTGCGTGACGCCCACGGACACGCCGACCACGGGTAAAACAATCGCGCTCGCCAAACCCGCGGCCAGGCCTTTGGCGAACCCAGCGGGGCCTCCTTGTTGCGCCCCCACGTAAGGCGCCGCGAACAACGCCGCGGTGCCCGCGAGGACGCCTTTCGCGGTGGACTGCAGCCCGGAGGACAACCCGGACACGAGGTTCTGCGGGCGACGCAACGAAAACACATCGTTGAAATCCACATCAGGTGTTGAATCGCTTCCGGCCGCGGTTTGCAACGTCCCAACCGGAACCCCCGCGTACGCGGTAAGCGCGCTGGTCATGGCGTCCATACCCGCGGAGGTTTGGCCGGTACCACCAGCGCCGGCGCAGGTGCTGGGGCGGTCGGGAGCACCGGACATGGCGCGGGGGGTGGGGACGGTAAGATCTGGGAAGGCGAACGAATCTGGAAAGCTTTTTGGCCGAACACTTTTTTTTTAAATCAATGATCTGTCCATTTTCACGAGTATGACCTCTCCGAAGGGTGCCCACTCTTCTGGACGTACTTCACACATTTCTCCCCCTCCCCCCAGAACAACGCCTTTCGCCATTCCGTTACTTTACCGCTAAGGTCCGTGGCATCGCCTCGCGCTGACCGCACCACGAACACGTGAACGCGCCGGTCGTCGACGACTATGAAGCGCTCGCGAGGAAGAATGGATTGGCGTTTCTTCGCAGCATCCTCGTGAATTTTACTCGTCTCCACTTTCTCCCCGGTTCGTTCCCACGTCACCCCCCCGTCGTTGACCTTTTGAAACCTACGCCACGCCTTTTCACCGATAAACACGACGCGGTCGATGGCTGTTTCACGGCGAAGAAGACCCAGGATGTCGTTGCCCGCGCCGAACGAGTTTTTGTGGGCGTCGCCGCGACTCTTTTCGTCGCGACTCTTTTCTTTTTCACCAAATTCAGTAATCGAGTTCTTCCCTCGTCGCTTCGTTCCGTGCGCGCCCGCCAGCACGTCCCACACCGCGATTCGCGCGTGTATCAAACGACCGTATCGATGGACAGTGCTGCTTCCAGTGCGTTCGTTTGAATCACCGAAACTATCGAATGTGCTGTGTTGTGGACCGCGTATGAGCAAACAGTCTTCGTCGCCGCAACGTTCGCGCGCGATTTCGCCGCAACGTTCGCCGTTGTTTTCGAGGAGGAATTTTTCCAAAACTAAATCGAGCACGCGCCAGAAGCTTCGTTCCGCGTACGCGTCTTTCCCGTCACCCGGGAGCGGGCTGCCGTGCTCGCCCAGGAGAAGCACACGGGGCGGTAACTGGACTGGCGGGGCTCGTCCGTCCGTCATCGTGCCGTCGGTCCCCGGTTCGAACCCGACTTGGGCGTTTTTTTTTTCCAAAGCGTTTTTTCCAAAAACCGTTTCGGCGTTTCCAAAAACCGCACCGCCTAAAAGCAACGGCCCGCACCCGGCGATGGGTGGTCGTTCTTGAGTCACAGACAATGGATTCATCACGGTAACACGAGTGTCACGTAGTGCGACTTCAGTAGTGATACCGTGCGTATGGGTTTGTTCCAAAAACGACTGAAGCGAGTCGAGCTGGATTGGGGTCTCGGCGAAAGCCAGCGCCAGGGCGTCGGCGAGGGCGTCGCGATTGGCCAAAGTTACTTGAAGCACTAACGCGTCGGAGCGCCCCCTCACTTCGTTGGCCAAGGGAACCCTGCTCCCGACGGGAATCGATCCGAGGACGGCAGTGTGTGGGTGGTCCAGCACCTGCCTTGCTGTTTTTATAAACCTCGCGCTGAAGCACTCCATCTTGCCGATCTCGTCAATTACCACGAACTTTTCGGCGTCGTCGGAATAAAACGGTGTGCTGTTCTTTTTCAACACACGCTGCAGAGCATGACACGCGATTCGTTCCACTGAATCCAGATTCACGACGTACCGGCCGACCTTTGGGCCGGGGTTATTTTCCGACACGAGTCGCGCCAGGGGACCTGCCACCGAGCTCGGACCTTTCGGTATTGTCACCACGTCGAACCCGACTCGTGTGTTGGTCACCGAGTCCCGAATCTCTTGCGTGAAGAACCCTCCGTGGACATCTCGGCGTTGGATTTTGCCAATCGCCGTTAGTATCGTGCTGGTCTTGCCAACGCCGGGAAAACCAGTCAGGAACACGTGCCGGACCCGGGCGGGCGGCATCGGCGGCGAGACACCGAAGGCGCGCAGACCGCGCCGCGCGCGCCCTTGTGACGTTTTCCTCTTTTGTTAAAAAAATAAGATTTTCGGTACGCACCTCCAGTTCCCAAGGTCCTCGTTCATAGCTTCATACCTCAGCGCGCAATGACGACGTGCTCGGTGCCGTCGCCGGTGTCGCCGTGTCGCTACGCTCCGCGCCACTGCAGCGCGCGTCGCGCGGCGAGACTCATCGCGCGCCGAGTCGCGTCGTCGTCGCGTCGTCGTCTGGATGACGGTTTTGTCGACGTGGACAATGCTACGCGCACCCGACGCGCGTTCCTCGCGAACCTCTCCGTGGCGACCGCGTTGGCGACCGTCCCTTTCGGCGGCGCGGTGGTCGCCGCCGAAACCTTTGTACAACCCCTCGCCGCGCAGCTCGTGGACGCGAAAGCCACACGGGTGAGGGTGATGGAAACTACTACGCTGTCAGGTACCGTTGGGATTGGCGGCACGTCGTCATTAGCAGTCCACAAATCCCTTTCGCCGCCGCTGACGTCAATCACCGTCCCCATGCGCCTGGACCGCGCCGGGACGTACGTGGTGGAGTACGAAATCGGCGGCACCACGGTTCGCGGTGTGCTGGACACCGGCTCGCCGTTCATAACCATGGAGGCAAGGTGTAGTGAAGTGTGGGGGTGTTTACGCGAGCGCGACGCGCACAGAAGCGGCTTCGACGACACCTTCGAAGTGTACGGGCTGCAACAAGACGGCGTCACGCGGTGGGTGCTCGGGGACGTTACGTTCACGGGTGTTGATGGAGCCCTTGAACGGTTGCCGGATACAAACCGGACGGATGAAAGTACGGGTACTACGGGTACTACTACGGGAAGTAGTGGTATCTTCACGGATACTACGGATACTGTCCGTGCTCCGTCTCCCACGCGAACGCAATTTTCCTTCCCCGAGTTAAGTTTCGGGGTGACCAGCGAAACGACCGGCCGCGCGGGGTCCTCAGGCGGCGGGGTCGCCTCCGCGCCAAACGTGGGGTTAGTGAAACACCGCAAGAATTGGATACGGCCCACTTTTCTGGAACAAACGGTACGTACGTCTTGCATTTCCCAAATCCGCCACACACTGTTTTACCGCTGGTGCCTGTTGTCCATACATCGCGATATACAAGACGTTAACCACTTTTCGTGAACACTCCAGGACGTCAAGTCGTTCTCCCTGGATTTCGAGAAGGACCAGCTCACCTTGAGCCGCGTTTCTTTAATTCCGAGGTCCACCAAAGCGCAAGTGTTCCCCCTCGTCGACCTGCGACCCCTCGGCGCCCCCGTGTTTCACTACGCCGTGCGCGTGGACGAGCTTTGGATCAACGGAGGGCGGTACCGACCGAGCGACGGCGTGGTGAAACCGATTTACGCCGTGTTCGACTCGGGCGTCACCGGGTGTTTGGTGTCGAAAAAGCTTTTCTACGACAGCGCCTTTCAGTTCGGCACGTACGAATCCCACGTCCGCGTGAGGGACGAAAACGGCACCCGAAATTCAATAGGTAAGTATTTCCCATTTACCACATTCCGCCGACTGATTGCCCATACGACACTGACACTTTCTTTTTTATCTCTCCAGGCACGTCGTTACAGACCTGCACCGGGCGGTGTTTGTTTCTGGCGATACCGGTTGACGTGGAGTGGGTGGGTTTCGAGGACTGTCATATTTTGTTTTTGGGGCTGGCGTTCATGTACGGCAAAGGCGGGCTGACCGTGGATATCGACGACGAGCGCGTGACGCTGGGCAGGGCGTAGACGTCCGATTCGGGAGGAAGTAATCAGAATACATGGGGTATGGACGATATTAGGGAAAGTGTAGACTGGAAAGGATAGGAAGCGCGCGGAGTAGATGAGGCGCGACGGTATTATTAATTATAGTTTTACTTTGAATCATTCAGCATAGTAGGAGTGTATAGAGTAGATGAGGTATAAAATAGTTTACTTTTTGACACCTTATTAGTTCACCTAGTTCGTCACCATCCCCCCTTCCTTCAAAACGTCGATCATGTCGTATACGGTTTCGCCGCCACCCGTGACTTTCGCGGACAAAAACAACGCCGCGTCCACCGTACCTTCCGCGTAAATCGACCGACCGCACACGTTGTGCTGGAACTCGAAAAAAACGGTGTTGTCCGGTGACTTTAACTTGTACGTGTGGTAGGCGTGTCCTAACAGAAATTCCTCGGGGACGTTCATTTTTTCGAGTTGCGTGGGGACGTCTCTGACTAAGGTAACGTCTTTGATATCGAACCCGCATCCCAAATCGTTGAACGATTGAACAATCGCTTTCGCCGTGCCGCTCGTGTCAACTTTGCTGGTCTGATGGGACTCCGTGACCTCCAGGGTGTACCCTTTAAACGCGCCTGGGAAGTTCTCCGCCATTAACTTCATCGCAGCCTGGAACGCCACCACCTGCTTGCCCATCTGCGGCGCTATCACCGCGGCGAGCTTCGCGGCGGTGACATCCGTCAACAGCTTTGTTCGGTCACCGCCGGTGGTGCCCATCACGAACGGCGTGTTGTGCTTCACGTACAACTCCGCGTTGTGATTCACCGCGGCGGGCAGGGTGTAGTCCACCACGATCATGCCGGGATACCTTTTTTTCAAATCCTCCAACGCGGCGCCGGCGTCTTCGCGGATGGATTTGATCTCCACCACAACGCCACCCACATCCACCGCGGGTTTCGCACTGCCGCTGAACGCCACCGGCACCAGGAAGCACTGGGATTTGTCTCTTCCCACCACGGACTCCGCCACCGCGCGTCCCATCTTGCCGGTGAGGTCGTTGACCATGATCGGCACGGGGGGGGCGGTGGCGAGCACCGTGGGCGCCATGGCGTAACTGGCGCGAACTTTGGGGGCGGCGGAGGGCCGGGAAAGGGACCGGGTGCCTCGGCGAGACGAGGCGAGCCGGGCGCGAGGTTCGACGGGCGTGGCGCGAGCGACGAAGACGCACGACATGTCCGGTGGCCGTGGACAAGAGGAACCGACGCTCCAAACGCGCGTATCGATGTGGGAAGGCTGGGAGGTTGTTGCCGACGACGGTGGCAAAAGGGTTCGCTTCGATCGATGCTCGTTGACAAGGAAAAAAAGGTGCCGGAAAAATCTGGTGAACTTCCTGTCTCGCGAATGTGCATTTTTTCGGTCACACCTTCGCGCGCACGTCCACGCACCCGTCGAGCACGCGACCCACACGCGCATCACGCTCGCAGTCGCGTGTACGAACACCACTTACGCAGTGTTCTGTAACGTCGTAGTTCCTAAGGCGTATACTAAGTAAACGGAGAAGACCCGACATTCGCATTCGCGATGGGAGGCATTCTGCGCAACGATCGCAGCTTTTCCAGCGGCGGCGCGCCGTCTCCCAAGAAAGCGCGGCTCGGGTCTTTCGTGGATTTGTCACGAGGCGCGCGTGAATCGAGCGCCAAGCCGCACGTGCTTGATAACGGTGCGTTGGGTAGAAATCGGGAGGGAGGATGACACTTCCCGCCGCCGACCGCGTCCCCACGCGACGCGCCAATTGAACGTATCTTGCATTCGCGAATCAACGACGCGTTCGCGCGTTTTTTACTTTTTTTGAGGCGGTCGAATGAAAGTGCCTCATTTCCAGACGGATGACCGCGTCAGCGTAAACTCGTGGCTAACCTTCCCTACCCTCTTCCCCCCGCACCAGGCGTCAACGGCCGCCACGCGAACCCCAACGAGGACGTTGAGCTTCCGAAACAGAAAACCAACATCATCTGTACCCTCGGTCCGGTTTCGCGCGATATCGTCACGCTTGAAGCGATGTTGCGCGCCGGAATGAGGGTGGCGCGATTCAACTTCTCCCACGGCAGTCACGAGTACCACCAAGAAACCCTTGATGTCTTGCGCATGGCGTGCGACAACACCGGCATTTTCTGCGCCGTGCTGCTTGACACCAAGGGCCCTGAAATCCGAACTGGGATGCTGGAGAACGGCGAGCCCGTGATGCTCGAAAAAGACTCGAGGGTGGTGCTCACCACGGATTACAAGATGAAGGGAAACGCGCAAACGATCGCGGTTTCGTACCCCTGCCTCGCCCGGGACGTGGCCCCCGGGCAAACGATTTTGTGCGCGGACGGGAGCATCACCTTCACCGTGATTTCGTGTGACGCGAAGAAAGGCACGGTTACGGTACGTATTTCCGACCCAACACATTCCGCCTTCTCGATTGCCCATACGAGGCTGACACTTTCTTTCGCTTTTATCGTACAAGGTGAACTGCGAGAACGCGGCGAAACTGGGTGAGCGAAAAAACATGAACCTGCCCGGGGTTTGCGTGGATTTGCCCACGATCACGGAGAAGGACCGCGACGACCTTTTGAACTGGGGCGTGAAAAACAAGGTGGATTTCGTCGCCGCGAGTTTCGTGCGAAAAGGAAGCGACGTGGATTACATCCGAGAAGTGCTAGGTGATGCTGGGAAAACAATTCACATCATCGCCAAGGTGGAGAACATGGAGGGTTTGGATAACTTCGACGATATCGTGAGCAGGAGCGATGGCGTGATGGTCGCGCGCGGCGATCTCGGGATGGAAATACATTTAGAGCAAATATTCTTAGCGCAGAAACGCATGATCAAGCGGTGCAACGAAGCGGGCAAGCCTGTGGTTACTGCGACGCAGATGCTGGAGAGCATGACAGGTGCGCCCCGGCCCACCAGGGCGGAAGCCACGGATGTCGCCAACGCGGTGCTGGACGGAACGGACGGCGTGATGCTTTCCGGGGAAACCGCGGCGGGGGCGTACCCGGTTGAGGCGGTGAAGGTCATGGCCGGCATCTGCCGTGAAGCGGAAGCCTACATAGACAACAACGCGGTGTTCCAGAAGCTCATGTCGAAGCAGACCATTCCCATGCCTCTTTTGGAGTCGCTGTCCAGTAGCGCCGTGCGGACGGCTCACAAGGTTGGTGCTCAATTAATCGTTTGTCTCGCGAAGTCCGGTAACACGGCCAGACTGGTCGCGAAGTACCGCCCGTACGCGCAAATTTTAGCCGTGTGCATCGAAGACCCGTTCGACCAAAGCTGGGACGCGCACGCGGCGTCCAGGCGGCTTCTTCTTTGCCGGGGTGTACGAGCGATCGTCGCGCCCGCGTCATGGAGGGCGAGCACGGAAGAGATCGTGAAAGATGGCGAAGCCGCGGCGATGTCGAAGCACAACGACTTGACCGTTAACGAATCCAAAAACTTACTTCAAAACGCCCTCAACGCGGCGAAAGAAATGGGGATGGTACAAACCGGCGACATCGCGGTTGGCGTGCACCGGATTCTGGGGGACTCGATTTTGAAAATCGTGGAGATTCAGTGAAACTCGCGTTCGTGTTGTGTGTGGAAACAAAGTGTTGATGGAGTGTTGAGGGAGTGATTACGGTGTACTATGTACACCCAACGGCGGGAATTTATTATTGAGTGTGGCAAATAAAATATTTAAGCAAACTTTGCTAGCCTCGTGAAAGTCGTTGCCCGGTCACTTTGTGACAGATCTCCGCGTCCATCACGTGCACTGCGCTCCGCACGTCGCGCGGTTCCGGCGGCGCGTCTCGGTTGGCGATCGTTTCGAACCGGTGGTTGTCAACTCGCGGCGGCTGAGTGCGACGTAGCACGGTCCAATCAAACGCAACCGTTCGCCCCGGATCCGAACCACGTCTCGGGAGGGCCAAATCAAACACCCCCAGGTGCCGCGGCCAAAAGTCACCCGCCCGCCCATCCATCATGATTCGTTTCCTCCTCCTCCAGAACCGCGCTGGGAAAACGCGTTTGGCGAAGTACTACGTCCCCCTGGATGACGACGAGAAGCACCAGCTGGAACGCGAAGTGCACAGAGTGGTGGTGAACCGGGACCCGAAACACACCAACTTCGTGGAGTACCGGAGCTACAAAATCATCTACCGAAGGTGCGTCTTGTATTTCCCAAATTGTATTTCCCAAATCCCACGACTGTTTACCGCCCCCGCGCGACGGTTCACCGTGCACTACTGGTACCTCTTACAAGTACATCACAAGTGCCCTGTTTGCGGAATACAAGTTACGAAAGACTGACACTTTTCCTCAACACTCCAGGTACGCGGGGTTGTTTTTTTCGCTCTGCGTCGACGTCAACGACAACGAGCTCGCGTTGCTTGAAGCGGTGCACCTTTTCGTGGAGGTGCTTGATCACTTTTTCGGGAACGTGTGTGAGCTTGACTTGGTGTTCAACTTCCACAAAGTTTACTTAATAATCGACGAGTTCATCTTAGCGGGCGAGATCCAGGAAACGAGCAAAAAGCAAATCATGGAGCGGCTCGGGGAGCTGGAAAACGTGAAGGAATGACGACGACGCGGGGGCTTTGGATTTGTAATATATGACACACATGGGGACACAGTCCGTGTGACTAAGTACGGACGGTATCGGGTGTGCTACATACGGGTATGCATTCTACCGGTTGAAAAGCACCTGCTCTGCAATTACGGATGCGTTGAACACCGCGTGCGCTGTTATTGGCGCGGTTAGGTTAGCGGTCGATTTCGGTTCCGACGCGAGCGCGGCGCCCGCGAAACAACATCCGCACGCAAACAACGAGGGGAAATCGTCTGGTGCGAAATGAACCGCCGCGAACGTCGCGCTGACCAGCGTCACTGCGGATACGAGTCCTACACCTGTTTTGCCCGTATCAAACTTCCTCCGCACCGCTTGCAGCAAAAACCCGCGAAAGAAAAGCTCCTCCGTGCACGGCGCTATTACACAGCTTGCGAGGAGAACACAAATAACGTCACCCCCCGACCCTTGCCCGCTCAGTGTGGGTGCGAAAATACCAACCGCACCACCAACGGCATCACCGTGTTTGGTGACTAAAAAGTCAACCAATCGCGCGGCGACCGCGGCGACCGCGCCGAACGCTAGGCCGGTCTTTACATTTTTTCCAAAATCATTTCCGTCATCATCGCTCGCACCGTCACTCCGCCTCAGCGGCGCGTATTTTCCAAGCTCCGAGGTGAGCATTAAATTCGTGGCCACGAGCTTGCCAGTTTCCACGAAAAGCACGCCCAACGCGAGCTCGTGTGAAGACAGGTCTGTTGGCAAAACCCCTTTGGCCGTCGCGTACGCCGGAACCAAGACGTACCCGAAAACCACCCAGAGAAAGAAGAAGCGGAAACTGACCCACAGGGCTAGTGATGGGTCGACCCCGAATTCGGTGAACGCGAGTTGTGCGTTTTCAACGCAGACATCGGAGGTGTCGGTAAAACCGTGGGCACGCGTGTTTCGCACCGCCCCACGCGCATTTGTGGTATCTGTGGTATCTGTGCTACCTAAACCCTCCAAACCCGTGTCACGCGACGACGCTCGTGTCGATGTGATTTTTGATTGTGAAAACGCGCGACGACGACACTTCCCGATTGGAAAAGCGCAATCACCGCTGTTGCGGGATGCACGCGTCGCGTATGCGCATTTCGTCGCGGTCGCGACGCGGAGAGAAACGAGTCGTGGTACGCGGCGCGACACGCCGGGTACGCGCGCCACGACGGCGGCGCGCATGCGCGCACCGGCGTCGCGCGACGAAGGGTGTGTCGAAGTTGGTGTCGTTTAAAATAGCAGCACGCTTTTGCGTGATGTTGATTTCGACGACGATCTCGAAAGTTGTCGAGTCGTGGCTTTTCAACCGCGGCGGACACTTTCCCCCGCGCCACGCCACGATGCCGAAGAGGAAGTACGCCGAGCCCACCGCGCCGGGATGATGGAATAACCGGAACAAGGACCCCTACTGGCAAGCCTGGATGCAGGACGGGGTCTGGAACACCGCCGAACTGGAGACGGTCACCACAGCGCAACACGAAGCTCCAGTAAAACTCCCACTGCCGTTCTTCTCCGCGCTCGACAGGTCGTGTCTCACCGCGGCCGCGGCTCAGAAGCTCGACGAGGCCATGGAGATATTTGAGCAGCGCATGTCAGATACTCGCGATGCGCCTAAGATCTCGGGCCTCTTCAACGAAAGCACGAAGAGGGAGTACGACCTGAACACTCCCGACGGTGCATACCGTCTGCACTTGACGTATAAAGCAGGGGGAAGAGCGGTCGGGGCGAGCGGTAAGCCGCTTAAGCTTAAATTCAACCCCATCCACTGACACATCGAAGACATCCACTTCAAGCTCTTGCTCGATTTCCACATGACCGACGCCGCGTTCAAAGCGTTCCGCGCGCACGTCAGCCGATACCCCGGCTGCGACGCCAAGAGAGTCGTTTTGAGCCACGAGGAAAAGCAACTCAAAGGCGACACCAGCAAGAGCAAGTCCACGGTGACGCATATCGCCATCACCGCCGAGGGTTTACGCGCGTTTCACTCGGCGAGCGAGTGGCCGATGAGCGACGACATGAAGCACGCCGTGCGATTCTGGGATGACCGAGTGGAAACGCGAGGTCATCCGACCTGGTGTAAACGCTGCGGTCCCGGCCAGAGTACTCTTTCCAACGACTTCAAGCTCACGCCTGATTTTGTGAAACTCGAGCGCCCGCACTGGAGGTTCGGGTTCAGCCACAAAGACGAACCAGTCACGGGAGACCCGGACAGTCTGATGTGAGAGAGGGACACGACGCGGGTGCGGTCTGACGTGAAGGAACGAAGACGCGACAAAATACAAAAATAAATACGAGACGAGTAAAAAGGTGAAAACGATTCAATCACAAATCAAAATCTCTCCACGCACACCCCTCTGTCCGCATCAACCCCACCACATTACATGATGGAGTTCGCCGCTGACGCGATGCGCGGCCACAAGTCCGCGCATTCCTTCGCGACCGGTCCGGTGATGGCGCTTCCTTTCATCTCACCTTTCGGGTTGACGATCACGCCGGCGTTGTCTTCAAAGTACAACACGAGGCCGTCCTTTCGGCGGAACGGCTTGCGCTGGCGAATCATAATAGCGGGGAACACTTTTTTGCGAAGATCGGGCTTACCCTTCTTCACCGTGCCCATGAACATCTCGCCGATGCTGGCGCCGGGAAGCCTGTTGAGGCGCGACCCCCAGCGCTTCACGGAAATGACATACAAGTTCTTAGCACCCGTGTTGTCGGCGCAGTTCATCACCGCCCCCACGGGGCACGCGATGGACATCTTGTACTTGGTGCCTGAGTAGGCGCCACCCCCTGTTGGTTTGGAAAGGAAAGGTAGTGAGAGGGGAGGTATCGAAAGGTCAGTGGGAGGACTTGGGGGGAAGGAGCGGAGACGGATGGATGCCGAAAAAAACCACCTCTGAAGCCTGCAGCCGTGGACCCATGTAAACCCTAAGCCGTGGACGACGCGCGTCGGTGGTGTCCGTGGCGTACACGAAGTGGGATGGGCATCACTCTTGTGTGGGCGTTGGATCCGGTTGTGTTGTGGGGCGTGTCATGGGGCGAAACTCGGTATCCATAGGCGGTCGCCATGGCCGCGAGGCGTAGGGTTCCGGCGCGGCAGATCGTGCGGCAGTGCGCACGAAAACCCGCGATGAATGAAACGCCGACGGTGACGCGCGGGGACGCGGTTGCGAGGCCTCCCTCGACCGTGGCAAAGACGTAGTCGGCGGCGCGAGACGTCACTGACAAGCACGGTAAACGCATCGAGGTCAAAAGACACGTCTCGAGGACACCGGCATGGACTGACGCGCCGTCGCCGGCGTCTCCGTCCGCGCCATCGCGCAACCTAAACCGCCGCATCGCTCACTAAGCGCCCGCGTCCGGAACCGCGCTTTAGCTATAACACGCGATTATGTCGACCACGAGACGAGCCGCTGGGTTCAAGGAAGTGTACGCACCGCGCTTGGACATGGTGTCTGCTTTGTTGTGTTGACGCAGGCGCTGCTTGCGCGGTCGGTAAAGGGCGAGGCCTGCGTGATGGGTGGGACGAAAAGCGAAACGAGCGTGCAAGAAACATGGGAAATAGCGGGGTCGACGACTTTTTGCGAAAAAAAGAAAGCACGAAAAGAAGAAAGGCCCTTGCAAATCGACATTGGTGTTACGCGCGCCTTCGATGCCGGCCCGGCGCGTGCCGCCCATGGGCGCGGTTCGCGTTGGACACCGCGTGTCTCGCCGACCAAACCACGTCCCCTTCGCCGTCTCAGTGTACGTCGTTTTCGTGTCAATCGCGATGAGCAACACCCGACACACGGGGGTCCACGCGGCGGTGGGTGAGGCCTCGGCGGGGTCGTCGGGCCTTCCCGTGGACCGTGACCTTCGCCCTGTGCCTTTCGTCGCGACCCCGATGCTCGGCGGCTTCGACGAAACCGACCCCAGGAGGAAACAAACCATTCCCACGACCACCGGGGGCGTGGTGACCTGGCGGGGCGGTTTCGAGCTGAGCTTTCCCGGGACGGACGAAGGTGGGAGTCACCGACCGTGGAACGACTTCGGGGGATGGAGCACTTTAGTTGGCAACGGCGACGGCACGGAACTCTGGACGCTGACCGATACCTACGCGTATTTGCTGAAACTTGACGTTACCGTTGACCCTACGGACGGCACTTTGACCAACGTTAGCACCATTAAAAACGCGCGATTCAACTACGCGAGCCCCGAGGACGCGACGCGTATAGATGACGTGCGAGGGTACGCCGATGAAAAAAACGAAGAAAACGAAAAAAAACAACGCGGCAACAACGACGGCGCGGCGCCCGTCGCGAAACGCGTGGATTTGGAATCCATCGTAGTGATTCCCCACAACGGACGGACGGAAGGTGAACATACTGAAAGTGGTAAGGACTCTTCAGACTCTTTGCTCGCCGATTTCGCGGTCGGCGTGGAGGACTCACGGGAGCTTCCCGAGAACGATTTGATTCGGTTTCAAAACGGCCGCCGGGGTAAATGGCAAGACGTGCCTGGTGCGGACTCCGCACTAAACGCGTGCGACCGGAACTTGGGGCCGGAAGCGCTGGTGTGGCTTCCTTCCGGTTCTGCTGGGTCAGACGGAACGGGTGATGTTTTGGTGACGTTCTGCGAGACGCCGTCGGTGAACTCCACGAAACGACGCGACGCGGTCGCGGGGTTCATCTTCGGCGTCGACGGAACGTCAAAGGATGCCGACGATTCGGATTCCGACACACAGACCCCTAACGTTCGCCGTTTTGAATTGGTGAACGTGGACCGCGATTGCGGGCTATCAGACGCGTCCGTGACCCCCGACGGTAAGCTCGTGTTGCTCCTGTACCACTGCTACTCGTACCCGCCTGGGAAGGAAAACCGGTTCGGCACCGGGACGCACTCCACGCAAATTCGCGTCGCGCGGGTTCGGGAGCTGCTGAGTGTTCCAAACGCAGTTGGCAGCTCTGAACCCCATCCATCGCACACGCAACTACCTCTTCCCTCCGTTCGCGCTCGCTTACTCGCCAAGTGGAGCGGCGCGGAGCACTGCGCGATGACGAACATGGAGGGACTGCACGTCGTTGCGAGTCCGGTCGGGGACGACTCGCTCGATTTGATTATGGTGTCGGACAACAACTTAGGGGAAACCGACCCCACACAGATCGTACGGGTGAACTTGAAAGGCGTGGTTGACGTGAGCGACGAGGTGGATTTGGCGATGGAAACGAAAACGGCGCGGAAATCGAGGGCGGTATTCGCGACGACGGAAGACGGCGAAGACGGCGACGAAGAAGTAGAATCTTCCTTGGACACTTCCTTAGACTCTTCCACCACCACCGCCAAGCTGGGTCTCCCAAAACTTGGTTCGTCGTGGTTTGAAGGATTACTAGGGAACGATAAAAAGAAAAACTTGAAGAACGAAACGGAAACCGAAACGACGAAAAGTTTGGACGATTACGACGACAAACGAATCACAAACGCGCGGCGCGACGCTTACCTGTTCAACCCCGACATCGAGACTGGGATCGATTTCTTGGACGACGCGATTACGGACGATGAGGAGTTTCTGGGGCGGCTTCGGGGGTCGGGGGGTCGGAGGGACGCGCTCGTGGAGCTCGCGAAGGAACGCAAGGGGATTTTGTATCAACTAAGAGCCATGTCGCTGTTCACGGTGGCGGCGACGCTGACGATGAGCGCGATCGTCGCCATCGCGGCGCTCGCCGCGCATTCCGTGGCGAGGAAAGCACGCAACGCCGGGTCGGTGGAAGAACTGCGACCGCTCGGGGTATCCGGGGGGGTGGCTTACCCGAAGCCGTACGGGTATAGCGAGGAGTACGAGTACGACGCGGTGTAGCCGTTGTTGTTTCGTGGATTTTTGGGATACGAACTCGAGTTGAAAAGAAAGTGCAATTACATCATTCGATTTTGTCGTTGTACCAACGTATGTACCGCCAACCACACACATATTTCGCCATTCATCGCCATTCGCATTCCGTGCCGTCCTTTCAATCATCAAGTGTACCCCCCGTTGGTTTGCTCCAGGTGCGGCGCCAGCCGGTACGCTGACCCGATCGCGTTCGGGTCCTGCGAGCCGTGCCGGCCGCCCGGGGTGAACGCCGCGACGGTGGTCGCGTTTTCCGCGAAGCTCTGCGCGAGCGTCGAGGAAGTTACCTCCACCACGGACCCAACCGCGCCGTGCAGCACGGGCTCGAACTTCCGTCGGGTGTCACGTGTGTGGTAACGCACGTCATACACACGGTCCGTTTCAGTCCACGGGACCTTGACCGTGGCGGGTTGGGAGCTTTTTTTTGGGGGGGAAAGGAAGGAAGGTGGGTAGGCTTGTCAGTCGTTAGTTAAGTTTTGGCTTTTTGGTAAAAGATCGTTGCCATTGGATCAGTAATGGGATGAGTGGGGAGCATAGCACTTACCCCGGGGCCACCACCCGGTACTCCTCCGCGCCCACCGGGACTTCCTGCCACTCCGGTCCGGACGCGGGACCGGTGATTTTCCAAGGCGCGACTTTCAAAAGCGTGTTTAGCAGGCCGCCCTTCTTCGCGGCTTCGCCCTGTGGATGGAAAGAATGGTGGATTTTGGAGGGCAGATGCGGATGGGTCAGGACGAGCTCGTGGGTTTCACGCGCGGAACAGACGCGCGCGGGTGGTTCTCGGTGGTCACGGACGACGCGTGGGGACGTACCGCCAGCTTCTTGACTGGACCGGACATGGCGACAGACTCTGTGCGCCACGAACTGCCGTGCGGCCCCGGGGGTCTTCCGTGTTGCCCTCGCGAACGGAAAAGGCAAATCGTATGCGTTCCAGTCTGAAAACGAATTCCGGCTGGGAAGGCGGCCTTTTCTCGGAAGGGACGTCCAGCACCTCAAAAAGCAACGACACGTCGCGGCGCGGGGCACAGATACAGTGCACCGGGCGGGGTAGGTGAGGAGGCTACGAATAGTGAGTGATGGCAGGACGGAAGAAGTGCTCGCACGGCAAGGAAAAGTACAGGTGCGCGGAGTGCAGTCCTTGCCCCCACGGCAAGGTGAAGTACAGGTGCGCGGAGTTCAAGCCCTGTCCGCACGGCAAGTTGAAACACAACTGTGGGAACTGCAACCCCTGCCCGCACGGGAAGCTGAAACACGGTTGCGCGGCGTGCAACCCCTGCCCTCACGGCAAGCGGAAATACAACTGTGTGGACTGCAAGCCCTGTCCGCACGGCAAGCGGAAGAGCGACTGCGTGAAGTGCAACCCCTGCCCTCACGGCAAGGTGAAAGACTGCTGCGCGGAGTGCAACCCTTGCCCCCACGGCAAGCTGGAACGCTTCTGCGCAGCGTGCAACCCCTGCCCTCACGGCAAGCTAAAACACAGCTGCGTGGCATGCAACCCTTGCCCTCACGGCAAGCTGAAGAGCAAGTGCTCGGCGTGCAAAACGGCACGCGCGGCTGCCGAGTTCGAAGCGGGTCAAGCGCGAGCCGGAGAGTTCACCCGAGATCAAGCTCGAGCCCGAGATCTAACAAGAGCCCGAGATCAAGCAAGAACCCTTCACCATTCGCGGCTACTACGGCTTGGACAAGTAAGGGATGAGAAAGAAAAGTTGGACAGCGAGAACCCGAGAGATAAACTTGGAAACAACACAAGGCGTTCCTCTAGTACTACAAGGAAAGACTACTTAAATAATAACCACCACCTCCCCTACCCCAGCGCCTCATCCACGAACGCCTTGGTCTCTCTTGCGTGAATTGTTTGCGACCCCGAGGCGGGCGACGCGGAGGCGGGTCGGCCGACGTACCGGATTTTCTTTTCGGCTTTGGTTTTCGTCGCACTCGAGTCGCCGTCTCCGTCGTCGCAACTCATTCGGTCCACGACCAGCTCCCTCAAAGCAGTTTCCACCCGCGGCTGCACGAACGCCCAAAAACCCATGTTCTTGGGTTCCTCCTGTGCCCAGACGATTTCGGCGTCGTGTCCGTACCGCCGCAAACGTTTCGCGAGCGCTTCGTGCGGAAACGGAAACAGCTGTTCAATACGAATGAGCGCGATTGTTTGTTCCAACTTTCGCGTCTTCCGCGCGTGCGCCAATACGTAGTAGGTTTTACCAGTACACAGGATGATTTTGCGATGGCCGAGAGGTGCGGCAGGATCACTAGTACCGCTAGCAGTAGTACCGGTATTCACCGTAGTGCCGGTACCGCTAGTAGTGTTACCCGTGTTCAAGTTATCCCCGCGGTCGCCGTCCGCGATGACGGCTCGGAACCGCGTTTTCGGGCCAAACTCGGGAAGTGGCGACACGCAAGGCCGGTGATGCAACAAGTACTTGGAGTGTGAACGAAAAGTGTCAGTCTTGTACAGGCAAACAGGGAGGCCGGGATTTGGTGAAATGCCCAAGGCCGTACCTTTGGCGCAAGCACGATCATGGGTTTGCGGTGCGGCGCCAACGCCTGTCTTCGCAAGGCGTGGAAGTACTGCGCCGGCGTGCTGGGTGATATCACCACGAAGTTCGCGCTCGCATCCGCGCCGCGTCGCGCGCGGTGCCGCGTGTACCGACTCCAAACAACTTCGTCCACGCAGCCGGTTTCGCGCGAAACAAACGCGCACACGTCGTCCAACATCGCGCGAGCCGCGTCGGCTTTTCGTTTCGATTTCGCGGAGTGCTTTCCGTCAGTTTTAACAGTAGAGTCGTCGTCGCCGTGTGTTTGCGCATAATGGTTACCGGTGTTGCCAGTGACCCCACCGTCACCCCCCCCCAGCGACGACTCGTCCTCCGCGATCAGCCCGCCGTGCTCGTCGAAGGTGGGGAAGGATCGGGAGACGGCGAATAAATCTTCATCGAGATTCTCGTCATTTCCAAAAGAATCACCGCCCGCTTCGCGCTCAAGCGCCTCGACGCGCTCGCGGAACTTTTCTAGATTCAACACAGCAGAAGTAGCACCGGTGGTATCCACACCAGTGGTAACTTGCGCGGTGATCGCCGCGTACGTGCGCGTCGCTAACAAAACGTCCGCGGGCGACCGCCCGGGCGTGGTGTCCGGGTCGTCGTTCGCGGCGGCGAGCCACCGCTCCGGCCGCGCGCTACTGTGGTCCGGGCCCTGGCCGTCGTGTCCGTGCGGTAACAGCAGCACGATACCGCTGCGTTGCCCCCACTTCGCCTCGCCGCTTGAAATGAACTGGTCAACCACGCACTGCGCGTTGTTCGCGAAGTCGCCGAACTGCGATTGGGAACGAGAAGTGTCAGTCCATTTGTTGGGCGTGTAATGGAGAATGGCCTGGTCAACAGTCACCGGCCATCGGTCGTCTAACAGTCAAACGGCGCGTTGCCGGTAAAACGCTGCGCCGCCTGATTCGGGAAAGCCATAGGCCGGCCGTACCTGCGCTTCCCACACCACCAGCGTGCCGTGCCCGGCGTCCACGGAGTAGCCGTACTCGAACCCCAACACCGCGTGTTCCGAAAGCGGGCTGTTTGAAACCACGAACCGGTCTTGGCGGCCGAGACCCAAATTGTCAAGAGGGTTCACCCCGACGCTGGTGCGCGAACAGTACAGCACCGCGTGCCTGTGGTTGAACGTCCCGCGCTCCACGTCCTGGCCACTCAGACGCACGTGGCAGTGGAACTTGTCGTTCTCGGTTTGCAGCAAAAGCGACCCGAACGCTAGCAACTCGGCGGTGCCCCAATCCACGCCGGGGGTTTCTCGTGGTGGGAGTGAGTATTTTGAGGTAACTCCGTTTTCGTTAGAGGTACCTCCGTTTCCTCGTTTAGCGTTGTGACCCCCCCCGTTCGCCACCTCGCCAACGCCCATCTCAGGCGACGCCACCATCGCCCGGCGTTGTTTAAGCAGCTTCCGCACGTGCGGATGCGGCACGAAGTTTTGGGGAAACAGCGTCTTTTGAGGTTGCGCGATTAACATTGCCTCTTGGGCGGCGACGCGGCGAGGGGAGGTTTTGGATTCATCGTGATCTGAATCTGAATCGTCATCATCGTCGGGTGTGTTGCCATCTTTCGTAAACTCCTCCTTTTCTTCCGGCAGTTCCGTAACGGCCATCCCGAGCGCGCGCAGTAACGGCAAGGGGACGCCGGTGGTAACCGCTCTTTGGTTTTGGTATCGCTTGCTGCTCTTCAACGAGTATTCTTTCGGTTGCCCTCCCTCGAAATCAATCGGCGTCGTGGTCAACGTCGGTTTGTGTTTCAGTCGTGCCTGCGGTCCGTCCAAACCGTCCTCCACGATGAAAGCAGGGTGCTCGGAGGTATTGGAGGTAGCAGCGCCGTCGCGATCGCCGAAACTCTGGTCGCCGAAGTTTTCTCCGACGTTGCACTCTTTTTGTCCGGTCGGCCGGCGCCACGCGCTAACCGCCCAGTCCTCCGCCGACTCGACGTACCCGTGTGAGTTTTTCAGCTCGTTTTCAAACCCAAGGTCAATCGCCACGATCCAGTCATCGATTTTAGCACGCGTGCACACGTTTTCCGTGATCAAACGCGCACCGTACGTGGTACCCACCCGGGGTTGCGCCGCGATCGCGGCGGCGCGCAGGGGCAGGGTGATGGAAGGGTCGTCTTGTTCGTTGTGCCCCAGCCTGCGGTTGTAAAAGAAAAGTGTCAGTCTTTCGTAATGTTCGTAACTCGTATGAGCAAACAGTCGGCCGGATTCGGGCAGAACAGTCAACAGTAATCGGGCCGAACAGTGTCATGGATTTGGGAAACGCCCAATGCGTACCTGCGGTAGCAAATGAAGTTCACCACGACGTCGGATTGGAACTTGTGCCTGTACTCGCCCGCGAGGCGGAAACCGCGAACCACGGCTGATACCAATAAAAGAAAGTGTCAGTCGTGTGTGGGAAACCAGTGTGTCTGGATTTGGGAAATGCAACACGTACCTTCCGGGTCATCGCCATTGACGTGGAAAATAGGCGCGCCGTAGCCTTTCGCGACGTCACTCGGGTGCGGGGACGACCGCGCGCGCCTAGGGACCTGATACGATAAAAGCCGAAAGGGTCAGTCTCGTGGTATGGGCAATCGCGTAGGCTAAACGTGGTGGGTGGGAAAGGCCCTTACCGTGGTGAACCCGATTTGGTTATTCACGATGACGTGTATGGTTCCCCCGGTGGTGTACTCGGGTAAGTCCTGTAACTGCATGGTCTCCGCGTTCGCGCCTAATCCGCAAAAAGCGGCGTCGCCGTGAAGCGTGATGCCGAGGACTTTTTACGTTTTGCAAACGAAAAGTGTCAGTCTTTCGTGATGTGTATTACGTAATTACTCTGGACAACCTTCAAACGTGGAGGCGGGATTTGGAAAATGCGGGGGCCGTACCTTGTTCCCTCGCCGCGGTGCTCGTCGTGCGCGCGGAGTCGCCGTTTCCGTTTTTTTTTCCGAACGCGCCGACCCCGAACCCCCCAAACCCCCCGCCCCGCCCCACAGTTGGATTCAACGCGACTTGCTTCGACCGCACCATCCCCGCGGCGACGCAGTTCACCGCTTCCAAGTGCGACGGGTTCGGGGCCATGGTCATCTCGACTGTTTTTCGTACAGAAGGTTTTTCCGTGGAGTCGTTAGGGACCGCACCATTCCCAATTCCTGGAAGGTCGTCATCTCCTCCAAACGGCACCTTGACCAGCGCGCGCGCCCCGAGGTGGTACCGCACGTCCCCGACGTTGAAGTCCGAGGTTCCCTCGCTCCGCATCTCCGCGCATATCAGCGCCAAAGGCTTTGCAAACACGTTGCTCAGAATATTCAACCGCCCCCGGTGCGCCATGCCCATCACGATCTGCGTCGCGCCGTTCGCGGCACACGTCTCCACGAGCGCTTGCAACCCGGGAATCAGGGTTTCGGCGCCTTCCAGCCCGAACCGCTTGGCGCTCGGGAACTGTTTCCCCAGAAACAACTCCAGGCGTTCCGCGGTGAGGACGCGTCGCAACAACCTTTTCTTTTCCCCAAAGTTAAGCCACAAACCTTCCAGGCGTCTCACCCCGTCCACGGGACCGCCGGATTGCCACTTTTGTTTCGCTTCACCAAACGTCGTTGCCAGGTCGTCGAGTTCGTCGATTTGTGACGCCGACGCCGACGCAGAAGCGCCAACGCTCCACGGAACCCCGAACTTGGAATCCGCAAGTTTCACGTCAAGGCCCTCCTTTTTGTCCGGTGAGTCCGCGAAAAAGTCCCGGGCGTGTCCCTCCAGCATCGTACGCATCCACTTCTTTTTCGGCGCCGAGTTGAGGTGTTCGAACTCGGCGGAGAGGGTTCCGCAATACGCGCCCCGCAGTTTCCTCAAAACCTCCCGCAAACTCCACCACTGCTTTTTTTTATCCAGCGCGGAAGAGTCCAAACTCGCGAGCTCGTCCGCAAAGTAAAACTCGCGACCCGGGCGGGTGTCGTGGAGGCCCTTGAGATTAACAAGAAAGTGTCAGTCTCGTACGGGAAATCGCAAATGCGGAACGCGGGGAAGCGGGAAATACGTACCAGGTACTGCCCGGGATTGACCCGGCGTCCTCGGAGAAACAGCCCGTTGGGGTAATTCATAAGCCGCGCAATATCGGCGCCGCCGTCGGGAACGCTGGTTTCCATGGATTCGTACCCTTGCGTCAGGTAAAACAAAGTGTCAGTCTCGTATCAGCGGCGACCAGAAGGCGAGGCGGGATGAGGCGGGAAATACAAACACACGCGCACCTTCGATCAGCGGACCCAAGGAACGCCCCAGCGGGTCCAACCGGGCGGATAAATGCCCGCGCGTCCGTACCGCTTTGACGACCTTCAGAATCTTCAACGTGTCCGCGACGTCGCGTTTTGATTGCAACGCCGCGTCCGCGGCGGCCACGGTTGCGGAATCAGCGTCGCCCACGGAGTTGTGGCGAATGATTTTTTGGGATGACGCATCTGCGGTGTCATTAAGGGTGTGTGCGGTTTCATTCCCCGCGGTCGTCGTGCCGGTACTCTTTTCGTAAAGCGCCGTGCACGTGCGGAACGACCTGGGCACGGTCTCGTTTCGCCAAGACCCCCGGGCCGGCGCGGCTTCGCCGTGTCGCCCCGAGGAGTTTGCAAAGACACGAATCTTCCGTGCGAAAACTGACGTGGGATGATTAGCATCGCGAACCGCGCTCCGGAACACCGCACGCGCGGTGTGCATTCTCAGCGCCAACTGCGAGACTCGAGACACCGCGCCCATCTCGCCGGACGGGGCCAGAACTCGAAACCCGCCGAAGCGCGCGCAGGTCTGTCTGCCACACCAACAGAGGTGGTACGACGCGACGTCAAATTCTCGGGAAACGGAACTTTTCGTCTGACTCGGATGACGCCACTGCGCGCTTTTTGCTTTTTCGGCAACAGCGCGCGGCTCGCAGAAGCGGCCACGCGCGGTCGCAGCTGCCCGGGCTGGTTTCGTGTTTCCTTGATTGTTACCACCCGCAGCCGTGTTACCAATCAACGGTGTGGGGTGATGGGCGACTTCCTTCCCGGTTCCGCACCCGACGCCGCAGCGCCGCCGGAAACGGATGAGAAGACGGAACAAATCGAAACTCAAACTACGATTTCGATGGATCCCGCTTGTTACTTCCTGGTGCACAACATCGCGAAGAAACACAACGTGGGTACGATCGCGCGGTGCGCGACGGCGTTTGGGGTGCGGGAGGTGGTGCTAATCGGCAGCAAGTCGTACAACGCGTTCGGGTCCAAGGGCGCGGATGGGCACGTTCGGTTCTGCCACTACGAAACGCTTAGCTTGGCGGCGGAAAAGCTGAAAAGCGACAAGGGGGTGACCCAGATTCTTGGCGTCGAGATCGTGGACGGCGCCGTGCCCGTTGATACGCACCCCTTCTCCGGCCCCACCGCTTTTATTTGCGGCAACGAAGGGGACGGGCTTTCTGATGCACAGAAAGCCATTTGCGACGGGTTCGTGTATATCAAACAGCACGGGCCGGGCACCGCGAGTCTGAACGTCGCGGTCGCCGCTTCGCTGGTGATGCACCACTTTTCGCTCTGGGCGAACTACCCCACGCGCAAACGCGTCGGGGAGAAATACTTGGTGGAGGCACAGAAACCGACGCGCACGCACAAGCGGGGGATGGTGGGGGAGGACCCGGAGACCGTGCGACGACGGAGGGCGGCGAAGCGGGAGGAAATTGCGCGAAACGAAGAAGAAGCGGAAGGACAGGGGAACGGCGACGGCGGCGAATAGAAAAGCCGAGTCGCGAGGGTCGAATACATCCACGGCCTTTTTTGTTGTTCGTCTTGCTCTTTCTACGTCGATCGTGCCACCCCTCACTTGTGTATGCTCATGCGCATCCCCTGCGGCCTTGGATTTCCATGTCGGAGTTGTAAATAGCGTCCATTTCACGCACGGACATGGGCAGCGTGGTGCGCCCCTGCACGTACCTAACGAGCCCTCGCTGCTGCACCTCTCTAGCCATCACAATCGCGAGATCATAGGTGAGATCGTCAGCTTCCAAAATCTCTTCAGGTGCGCACTGCGTCATTTCAGGCTTGGCAGTGTTGGATAGCTGAGCTAACACCGGACCGAGGTGCTGGAGGTCGTACGTGACTTTGAACCCGTCTTTCCTCGGGCCGTCCTCGTAATACTTCGCGACGTGGTCGTCCTCTGGCAACCGGGGGCCCCAGTACCTTTTTGGGACGACTTGCACGGTGGGGTTCGCGCCGTCGGTACCCGCCCGGGCTTTTATTACGATGACTGGCGAGTCGTTCCAGTGGATGCAGTGCATGACCCTCAGAAAGGTATTCAGGCCCGGCACGGAATTAATATAGCCGGAAACCATTTCGAGGTTTGCTTTGTACGCCTGCATGTTGTGCGTGTCCTTTCCACACGCCTTCTTGTGACGCTTCCAGTCCGCCTTCTGGCACGCCTTGGGGTTTAGGGGTTTTATGGTGGTCAGAATGGGCATGGGGGTGGGGTTGAAAAGATAGAGTTACAGAGAGAGTTGCAGTTACCTTGCTGCAGTACACTATGACCATGCAACGTTGGCAATACTTCTTGCCTTTGTCAAGCGAAACAATGGCTGAACAGGCTGCGCACATCAAGGCACATGTGTGGGTGTCGTTCTTTCCGTAGTCGGTCGCCAGGGGCGTGAACGTGAACGGTTGAATCTCCTCAGAGAGCGGCGCGTCCTTGACCCTTCTGAGCCTCTCGGCGAGCAGGTACATCTGCATGTTCTGTGATATGATATCGTTCGTGTCGTCAATGCCCAAGGCGAGCGCCTTGTCAATTTCAAAGCTCACACCGCACAATGTTTCTCTCGCATCCCTGGTGGGCGTGGAAATAGTTATTCGCCAGATCGGACTGTGCCTCTGCGTCATCCTCAAGTCGCTGCGCAGTCTGGTGGGCCAGATCCCGTTGAGGACGGGGGTCCATTCGCGTCACCTCCATGAACCTCCTGCCCAATTCTTCAGTCCTCGCCTTTTCATCCTCGGTCACCGCCAGCCCCGCCATCTCGCGCATCAAATCCTCCCCTAGCTCCAAAGCCCCGGGCGGTAACGTGAGCGCCATTTCGATATCCAACAGGGTGAACTCCGGGTAGCGGTCGGCTCTCAAGTCCTCGTAAAGGAAACGCCGCGAGCGCCCTGCGCGTCGGATTGTGGCGAGATCTGACGAACGAGCGCAACTTAAAACCGTTATTTTTTTCTCGGAATAACAGTTGAAAGGGTCGTCGCCTCGAGTCGTGCGTATTTTCGTGCCCACTCGAGGCGTCGGAACCCGAGTGTCGCTTTCGAGTGGTGCTCGCCACACTTCACAGCGCGTCGCACCACGTTTGCGCGACACGAAAAGAGCAAAGGCCCTTCGCTATGTCCTCGTCGCCCGAGTTTCCCGAAACCCTCACTGCCGTGGATTTGGTGGTGGTCACCTCCGCGTTCGGCAGCGACGGCGACGTCGGGCCTATGCTCGCGTTGGCCCGGGAAACACGAAGGGTCGCGCCTTCCACGACGCGCGTCGTTTTCGTGTCCAACCCGAAGTTTGAACCTCCTGAGGCGCACCCTTTCGGTGACCACGAAAAAGACGAACCCCGCCTCGAGTTTATCGGCGTCGGCACTGAACGGGAATACGAAGAGTTATTGAACAACAGCGAAAAGCGCAGGAACAAACTTACGCTTCCACATTTTTGGATGGGGCACTTGCAGGAACACTTTCGAGTGCTGAAAAAGGTAACCGGTTACGACGTACCTTCTGTATCCAGAAAAGAAAAAGTCGTGGCAGTCACGCACCCCTTGGACCTCGCCGCGCGCTGTTTCGAAGAGTACCTGCTCTTGAGTGATGACGGAACTTCAAACAAACAAATCACGTGCGTCACCGCCGTGCTTTCGCCTGCGATGTTGCGCTGTGAAGACGTGCGGTCTCCCGTGTTTGGCGGGTGTCTTGGAGGTTGCATTACAAAATCGCCGAAACTAGCGTGGAGTGTAAGAGACCTCATGGTCGACGTCGCGTTTGCGAAAAAGCTAAACGCGTTCAGACGACAACTTTTGAAAACTACGCAAACTACGTACGTACCCGTCACCGGTGTTTACAAGGACTGGTTCCTGTGTCACGGCGGTGTGCTCGCGATGTGGCCGGCGTGGTTCGGGGGGCCGCACCCTGATTGGCCGAAAACCGTCGCGCAACTGGGGTTCCCGGGTGAAGGTGGAGGTAAAAAAACCGTATCGACTGAAGCGTCGTCGCCGAGCACCACGCAGGTCACGCGGTTTCTGGACTCCGCCGTACGTGACGAAACTCGCGTTTGGGTGTTCATGGTGTCCAGCGGGAACCCGCCGCACAGCGCGTCGTTCTTCAAGGCCGCCGTGTGCGCCGCGGCCAAGGCGGGGGTACACGCGGTGCTGCTCACCAAGCACGAACGCGCGGTGCCGTCACTGGAAGAAATTGAAAGGCTGCGAAAGGTACGCCTTGCGTTTCCCAAATCCAACGACTGTTTGACCATACAGTACTGACACTCTTCTGGCAAAACGCCAAAGAAAAACGCCCCGAAACGAAAACAACTCAATCTTTCTTTCCTTCCGCGAACGAAAACGATTCACGTTCCTCACTGTGATTTGCGCTTGGTGCTGTCACACCCCGGAGTCGCGGGCGTGGTGCACAGCGGAGGCGTGGGCACAACCGCGGTGGCGTTAACCACCGGGACGCCCCAGATAATCGTCCCGAACGCGTGGGACCAGCACGACAACGCGGCGCGCGCGAAACGGTTGGGCGTCGCGACTGAAATTTCGGTAAAAAGCTTTTCCGCTGGAAGGGCTGGGAAAATCGCGAGAAGCATGCACGCGCTGGACGTGAAACGTGGCCAGGTTGGGAGTGATAAACTCGAAAAAGGACGCACGCTGGACGGCGATCCTACGTCGTGGGGAGGTACGCGACGAGCGGCGAAACACGTGTTGGGGTTCGGGCGGTGAGAAACGAGACGAGAACGTTGAGAAGTAAAAAAAAAAAAAAAAAATCCTGTAAAACGCATTCTCGGAAGCCTCGACCCACAACCTCCCGCACACGACACGCACACGACACGCACACGACACCTCCGCTTTCTTCCAACCCTGCGCTCGGTATGGAAACTCGTAAGCGAAAGCACCAGCGCCTCGATGCTACCGCGGCGAACGCGGGCGAGGCCCATCCCGGGCCTTCTCAACGACATCGTCGTCACGCACGTTCTGAGATCTGAGTATTTCGACGACCCCGCCGAACTCGCACGGCTCCCAGCGGTGAGCCGTGCGATGCGCGACGCGGTAGCGGCGACGGGGCTTGAGTTTGAAGAGCTTGATGAGAATGAAGCCCCGGAGGTCGGATGTTTAAGCGCGCTGCAGCGCCTGCAACGGGGAGGTCAACTGTCGTGTCAAGAACTCCTTTGTCAGGCAGCGGCGAGGAGCGGACAGCTCGAAGAGTTGAAGGTGTTGCGCGCGGACGGCTGCCCGTGGAGCGAGATGACGTGCGCGTTCGCGGCGCTTGGCAGGCACCTCGAGGTACTGCAGTGGGCGCGCGCGAACGGCTGCCCGTGGAACACATACACGTGTATGTTCGCGGCAGAGGGCGGGCACCTCGAGGTGCTGCAGTGGGCGCGCGCGAACGGCTGTCCGTGGGACGAGATGACGTGCTATAGGGCGGCATGGGGCGGGCACCTTGATGTTCTACAGTGGGCGCGCGCGAACGCATGCCCGTGGGACGAGGACACGTGCAATTACGCGGCGTATTACGGTCCTCGAGGTGCTGCAGTGGGCGCGCGCGAACTGATGCCCGTGGAACAAAAATACGCTCATAAATGCTAGAACTATGGGTCACCCCGAGTTGTTAAATTGGGCGATAGCGAACGGCTGCCCTGAATAGAGGCAGAGGTAATTTCTGTAAACTTTTGTTCAATAAAAGGCGTACTCGTACCGCACATTCTCCCCGTATTGCCCTCGCTCACGGCGAAAGACTGATGTGCACGCGCACGGGGTTCGGGTGATTGTGCGGGGAGAGACCGGCGTCGGTGGGCGGCGTCGTTCTTTTCGTCCCGCGCCTCGATGACATCACGTTTCCAATTTCCGCCCCCGCGCGTCGCGAAAGGCGCTCCGCCAAAGGCAAAGGCGTTTCTTCGGAGGCTTCGTTGGAAACGATCGTTTCATCATCCACGTCGACAACGATCGTTTCTTCCCCTTCCAAACTCTCATCACTTGATGAGGATTCCACGTCGCCGTAGAAATCGCGGTCGAGGCGCGGCAACGGCGCGGTTTTCGTCGCGCCGTGTTCGGCAATCGGAGCCAGGACTGCTTCGGAGGGAGGCCGGTCCGTGGTATTTTTAACACTACCAAAACTCGTCGCGGCTCCCGCTCCCGCCTTGAGCCCCGCAGCGAGCGCGCTTCCCCAGGACATCCCCCGGTCGCAGTGAGGACACCTTCCTTTCGGAGGTATCAGCGTCTGCACTGACGGAGGTGCCGTGTTTGTTTCCGTCGCCCGAACTGTGGCTTGCGCGAGAAACGAACTCGCCAAACACGAAGCGTGTGCGGTGAAAACACAACCCGGACACCCGACTTTGCGATTCTTACCCACTACGTGACACACCCCGCATGTGAATTTCTTTCCACTACTGCCAGACTGCACTTCGTCGTCGTATCGCCAATTCGACGCGCCAACCGATAAAGAAACCTCGGAGGCTTCCGATGGCGTGATGACGTCGTCGTCGTCGCTTTCGACGGTTTCGTTTTCGTCGTCGCCGTCGCCGGTTTCGTCCCTTCCCTTGAACGGCCCCGCGTTCGCGGTTAAAAACGCCAAGTCACCCAAGGTCATCTCCATGTGCTCCGGAGTCTCCGCGCAAACCGTGGATGCCGCGATTTCACGCGTTTCCGGGCAGAAAAAGTGCACCGTCAGCGGCAAGTGACACCACGGGCTCAGGCTCAACATCGCCATTACTAGTTTCGTTTTGTTCAGAATGGACGAGGACTTGTCACTCACACCGAGCCTTTGCGCGGTTTCCCGGACCGCCCGGCTCAAGCGGGGTTTCTGCCACGCCCATTCAAACTGCAGCGCCTGTACTTTGGATGGGAACCCGTGGACTACTAGTAACATGACGCACGGCCGCAACCGCCTTGTGTACTTCGCGCCGCACGACAACACGCCGTTGTGTTGCCGCAAACGCCGGGGCGGGTCCACCGTGAATCCGACGTAGCTCTTACCCTTCATCACAGGGTTCTGGGAACCAACCAGGTAACACCCGAAGAAACGACTTGTGGTGGAGGGCGTCGGGCCTGTGGCGCGCGTCGATGGGGGCATCGCACCACCAAAGCCCGAGGGGACGCACGCGCGCGAGGCAGAGTGGGTCAGTGAGATCCTTGGCTGTTCCAAACGTCTTTGAAATAGTGGAAGCGTTTTCGATGGGCCTTCATTTGACGCCCTTCGCCCTTCGACGCCTTCACAGCGACGCGCACACGTATCGGCACGGTCAGCGCACGCGGCCATCGCATGGCGTCCGCGTTCGCCGCGCGCGCGCCGCCGCTCGGGGGCACGCGCGCGGCAATTCGCGGTTCCCCGACGGTTGGTGCTCGCACATGCAGTTGTGACACCGCCGCCGGCGCTTTTTCGAGCCGTCTCTCGTCTCTTCGAGGCGCGCGCGTGTCGGCGTCGCCCCACCCCAGACGGGTTCGTCGCGCCTCAAAAATAACCCCACGCGCCGCGTCCCTCCCCCCGAACAAAGAATGGCCCCCAAACGACGTGTGGTCCGAGTTCAGAGCCACGCATTCGGGGACGTGGGTTGGGTGGGCAAAGAGATTCGCCCCGAACGGTGCGCCGATTGTTTCCACGTCTCTCGAGAACGACAACGCCGTGGACGAGAAAACCTCCGGCGCGACTGACACCGCTCAATGGCAACGCACGGTCGCTAACTCCAAGTTCGCGGGTGCCGGCGGAATCAAGGAAATAGACACGCTCGCGATTGACACGAAATACGTGGAGGTTGGTGCGGTGAGCGCGACGGCGGGCGGTGTCGTCGGCGGGAAGAAAAAGAAGAAAGAAAAAAAAAAAAAAAAAAAGCAAACCCGAACCGTCTCGTCGTCGTTACTCGCGGGCGGCCAGATGGGAAAGATGTGCGTCGCGATGGGTGACTACATCTCCGGCCCGGTGGTGTTGCCGGAGTGTACTGCAGGCACTACCGTGACTTTCGAAGCCGGGTTCACAATCCGTGTGCCTGACCAGTCTGAAACAAACGAAAACTACGGCGACGAAACCTTGGCGGAGTGGGAGGAACGGTTCGCGAAAAACGAACTGCCCAATCGGCGAATACGCGTGTTCGTGGTAAGGGCCTTTCCCAATCACCACATCTCGCCTCCCTGATTGCCCATACTCGTACCAGAAGGGACGGTTATTACCTCTGACTGTTTGTCCATACATCGCGATATACAAGGCTGACACTTTTTCGTTCACAATCAGGAAATCGAAGCCGTGCCTGGCTCGAAGCGGAACTGGAGAGCGGTTGGGTTCGAAATGCTGGTTGAGACCAAGGAAAGTGGGGCTGAGGGTAAGGCGAGTAAGGTTGAGGGTAAAGAAAGTACTGCAGGGGAAGGTATCGAAGACGCGAGTGATGCTTCGACTCGTGAGTTAAGTGATGCGTTACCTCGCGAGTTGATTGACACCAAAACTCTGGGCGAGGATGAAATCGCGTGCGGCGAGTGGCGCGCCACCACGGGCGTGACGTTTCTCACCACGGAATCGCTGTTAGACGACGCCGCGTACAACGAGATGTGGATTGACAAGTTTGACAAGGCGCGAGAAGATGAGATGATGGGCGTCACGCTCGGCGGCGACGTCGACGCCTTTGATGAAGGTACGGCCTTGGGCGTTTCCCAAATCCAGGCACACTGTTTTATCTCTAAAGCTGGTGACTGTTGTCCATACATCGCGATATACTCGTACTGCGAAGGGCGCATTACCGGATGCCGATTGTCCGCCCGTAATTACTCACGTAACATGGCCCGAAAGACTGACACTTTGTTTTATCATCGCAAGACGAGCGCGACGACGGAAACGAGCCGCGAACGGGTCGTGAGGACGTTTCCGATTCCGACGGCGCGCGATACGTGGACCAGCTCCGGGCGCGGGGCGGCTTGCGACGGAAAGGCAGGGGCAGGGTTGTGATTAAAACTGACGACGCCACGGCCAATTCGCTGGACTCGTCGGCCGGTGCGACGGACAACGAGAAGGAGGATTCCAAACAAAAAGAGACGGAGCACACGCTTCGCGCCGCGTTTCTTTCGCAGCCCAAGCCCGTGCCGGACGGTCTGGTGGTGGTCCCGACGTGGGCGGTCGCGGCGAAGGCGCCGTGGACATCCGCGCGTGAGTATTTGATCGGGGGGAACTCGCCGCTTGTTTTGCTTCCGAACCGGGTCTGGGTGCTGGTGGAATCCATCAACGGCGAGTTGTTGGTGGAGGTTGGGGTTTACGCCGGGGAGGGGGGGCTGGGGGAGGCGGTTTTCGACAACGAAACGGACGGGGACGCGGTCGCGGCGCCGGCGCAAAAAAAAGACCCGCGCCGAGCCGTGGCCAGACGGTACGAACGAGGCGGCCGGTTCGCGTCCGCGTTTTTCGTGGAGGAACGGGCGATGTCGAGTGAGGAGCTGGAGTTTGAGTTGGCGCCGGGCGAGGGGGACACGCCGTTGACGTTTTGATGGGGAGGTTGTCTTTGACCCCAAAACATATTTTCAATTGTCTTTCGTCAGTAGTCTACAAACTCATTTCAAATCAGACATCAGTACTCCTCGCCCGGACGCGTCAACTCCTCACTCGCGGTCGCGCCGGGGAAACCTTTTTGGTCGGAACCGGCGTCGCCGGGGGCACGCGACCCCGCGTGCCCCCGGCAGCGGTTTAGGGCTTAGGGTTTAGCGCGTCCCCCGGCAACACACTACGGGTTCCAGTCTTGGACGACACCACGCCCGTGGGTGGTACGTAATGGGACCACACGAGCGTTCGCCGTTGAAGCAGCCCGGGGTGCCGAGCAAGGAGACCGCGGCAGCGCACGCTCTTCGCATTGTGAGGACCAGGGCGGCGTATGCGAGCATGTCTCGACGCGGCGGGTCTCTGCACGGCGGGTTGCGACTTACTACGTCGGCGGGTCCACCAAAAGAATCTGGACCTCCTGGACCCGTGCACACAAAGCGTTTGTACGCCAAAGGAAACGACCCGCGTTCGCGTCGCGACGACCCTGACTCGCCAAAGTCGCGCCAATCCGGTGCGGCTTGGCACCCGAAACGGGACGAAACCCACTCGAAGGAAATAAGGGCCGCGTTGGCGTACGCCAGGAGCGAAGGGACGGACTCGGAGAGCGGGACGGAGTCGGGCGAATCTGACGATTCGCGGCGTGGAAAAATAAAAGTTAAAAAAACGCGCGCCGTTCGCGTCCCGACGCTCGGCGCGTTCGCGGACGACGACGTGACTCCCGTAACCCCGTCAAAGGCGTGGTTCAATCGTCGCGATAAAAGCCGCTTCGCGGAGGATTTGCGTGCGGTGCGAAATGCACGAATAATAACTCGAGACCTTTCCTTGAACGACCCGGCGGCGTTTGCGCGCGACCGGGTCGCGTCTGCGGCGGCGGCGGCGAAAACCGCGAAACGCGCCGCTGAACTCGACGCGGATAAAACCGAGGAGCTCGTGACGGCGATGCTGACCCGGGCGCGACGCGAATTGGAGCTTGGTGGAGACGACCGCGGGCTTTCCTTTCAAGAAGCACCTCACAGTGTCCCACTGAATGCCCACACAGGTAACAGCCGCGGAAACGTCCACGGCGGTGCGCGAGTTGGCACACCGAACGCCCGCGCGAGCGCGGGTACCGGCGACGCGGCGTCCGCGCTGGTCGCAACGAGGGACGCCCTGAACGCCGCCGCCGTCGCGAACGCAACACTCGCCGCCGCCGCGAAGCGAACGCCGTTTGGGGTGACGAAAACGGCACCGATGACGGAGACGTCAGAGCACCGCGCCGCGAAGATGACGTCGACGCGCTCGCTTGAAAAGACTTCCCCGGAACCTGAAGTAAATCCCGAAAGGGACGACGTCTTTTCTTTCGATTTCTCGCGTTCCACGTCTCTTGCGATGGAAAGCGGGCGCGCGCGACGCGCGAAGGCGTTGGAACAGTACGCGGCGGTGCGTTTGCGGTGCCTGGCGACTGCGGAAGTGACCGCTTTCGCGACCAAAACAAACGACCAAAACAAAAGAACGCCGCGCAATGAGTCCGAGCGCTTTGGAAACTTCCCGAGTCAGCGCGGATCGCGCCGGGTACCACAGCGCGAATCGTGACAAGCACCACGACTCCGCCTCCGAAACCGACTCCCACGACTCCGCGGGACTATCGCCCGCCGGGTTGGAAAGCGGAAGGTTGACTATTTACGTTCGGGTGCCTTTTCCGACGGCGACGCCGCCGGCGGACGACGACGCGCTTCGTGTGATCAAATAATCTGACCCCACTTCAAAACTCCGCGATCAAAACGATCGTCGACCCACATCCATCGATGAAATCCTCAACATGTTGACCGAAAAACGGTTAAAGGGACGAGCACGAACACGACGCCCGACACGCAAGACGTGCGTGATTTCCGCGGTGCCTCGACGCGGGACCGCGGTCCAGTGAGATGCGTAGATATGAGTAGATAAAGGCACCTCTCTACCTGTCCTGTTGGCGTTTGTAAAACGAAAAATGTGAAATAAAAAATCGAGACAAACCTTCGGGCGGCGCTTCGCTGCTTCACACCGACCGACACGCGATGAGCCACGCCGTGTCTTCCCTCGCGTTTTCGCGCGCGTTCTACCACCGCGCGCGCTTTCCTCGCGATCGCGGGTACGTCGTTTGGGCCGTGTGTTTATCGCCTCGTCTGGGTTTCCCGAACCGCGCGCCTGATTCAACGACTCATCCCCGGACGCTCTCGATCCCCTGACCCCTCGGTGCCCTTCTCAACAAATCCACAGGCTCGCCTCCCGCGCTCGCGCCCGTTCTTTTCTCACCGTTCGCGCGGAATCCGGCGCGCACCGTGGCATCGTGGATGACCCGCTGGTGCACAGCTCCAGTCTGGTTTCCACCAAGCTCGCGCCCGAGCGCGCGGGCGCGTCACCCCCGGCTTCCCCAACATCATCCACCTCCATCCTGTCCGATCTCGAAATCCACGGCTCCAGTTTGAAGGCGACACAGCTCACCCCCCCCCCGCTCGGCGCGCCTGTGCCTGCGTCTAAAGGAGGTCAGGTCTCCGACTTCGCGTCGCGTGTCAAGCCCGGTTCCAAGAACGCCCCTCCCCTGCTGTACGTATCGCCCGTGTGTCCGCACGCGCACAAAGCGTGGCTCGCGGTTTTGGAAACGAACGTGCCGTGCGACGTGCGGTTCGAGGATTTGGGTAAGAAAAGCGCCAACCTGCAGGACGCGTTTGCGGCTGGGACGTACGAACACGAACCGCTCACCGCAAAGGTGCCGGTGCTGCAGCACGACGGCAACACGTTCGTGGAAAGCGTGTTCGTGGCGACGTACGTGGTGGAGACGTTTTCGGACGCGAACAACGTCGCGTACGCGTCGCCCGCGGAGCGCTACGCCGGCGCCCTCTTCGCGACGCAGTTCAATCAACTCACGCCGCTGTACATCGGGGCGCTGCGAGCGAAATCACACGAAGAGGTGGAGATAGCGCTGGACAAAGTAAGGGCGCAGCTCAGGCAGTGCGAGCGCGCGCTACGCACGGCGCAGACGATTTGCGCCGGGGGCTCCGGCGCGGACGGCGCGGCTAGTGCCGGTCCGTTCGCGTGTAACTCGCGATACACCCTCGCGGAGATCACCACTAGTACGATGATTCCACGACTCGCGCTGGTGCTCGGGTCGTACCGTGGGTTCCGGTTCCACAAGGAGCTTGAACAAATGCAGCTGACACAGTTGGCGAAGTGGGTGGACGCGTGTTCCGACCGCCCCTCGTTTAAAAAAACGCAAGAAATCGCGAGCGACGTGACCGGGAAAGACTTCGGGAGCGCCATCATCGACATGTCCGCGAAATTCGTCACGTTCAGGGGGTGATGGAACAGGGGGGGAGGCGAGCGCACTCATCGTCGGCTGTGTCGCTGTGTATTCTTGCATATTTTTTATATTTCATTTGAAAGCGTATTTGCGAGCGCGTCACTTAGCTCGGAACGTCTCTCCCGGTGTCTTCGAAACGAGAAAATGAAATGAACGAGCGCACCACGAAACTTTCACGGGAAGTTTCGTTTCAAAGCCACGCCCGTGGTTACAGAACGTCAACGAATGCACCGCGTACACGTAACGCAGTATTATATCGTCCCAGAGTATTCAGTCATACGATTGTGGAAAAACCGTTTTCGCTGGCTACTGCGCGCCCGCGAATTGGTACACGGAGTACAAGTCACGCTTGTTGTCCGCCGTGTTCGCGGCGCTCACGACTTCGCGCTCGCGATGGGCGCGTAGGTCGTTTGACATGTCGTCCCTCTGCGCCTTCATATCAGCGCACATCTTGTCGAACGTGCTCGCGGATATCACGTGGCACACGCGGTCGACGTGCCACGTGATTGGGCCGTATTTGGAGCACAGTTTGTTGGAGCGGGTCATGCCTGAGGTGGAACCGGTGTAGCCCGTGATCTGCGTACCAAAAGCGCCGTCGACGATCATACCGCGCATGAGGTCGGGGTAGTAGTGCGTCTCGTCGTTCACCACGGTGAACACCTGGGACTGCACGCCGATTTGGCGCGCGGTTGAGTTCGCGGCGCTGCTCGGATCGGCGATTTGCACGTCGCCGCGCGCGGAGGAACCCACGGAGGTCGCGGTCGCCGCGTCCATGTTGCAAAAAACCCCGTCGTAAAAAGGGGTCTGGTACTGGTTAACAGTACCGCACGCCCCGAACGCGGAGTGGGGCCAGTGCACTTCGTACGTCTCGCCGACTTTCATGCCTTTGCAGTGCTTCCAGTCGTACTCCGTGGTGAACCTGCTGTCCGTGGCGTCGTAGTGGTAGCAACGCAGGGCGGGCGTTGCGGACGAGCTGGCGAGGAGCTTGCGGGCGAGAACAGAGGCGGGGCCGCGGTCCGCGACAACCCCGGCCGCGTCGTACTGCCCGACGCTCTGGTGCTCCGCGCCGAGATGCCAGTGCACGTTGACGGGGCAAAGACCCGCTTTGTAATACTGCGTGGTGATGAGGTTCGGGTTTCCCGCGACCAGGCCTTGCGTGAAACTCCCATCCGCGTTCATGGTGATGTCACCACCAGCCTGTTCGATCGCGGCGTTGACGCAGTCGTAGTCGTCCCAGCCGCGGGTGGGCTTCGCGCCTGCGCAGAAGTTGTCGCCGGAGAAGGCGAGTCCGTGCTCGGCGGAGGCAGCGGCCTCGACGGAAGAAGCGGCGCCGAGGCCGAGCGCGACACCGAGGCCGAGCGCGACGGCAGCCTTCGAGACGATGGCACTAGCGGAACGCATCTTGGGATGGACTTCGACGACGGAGGTGAGGGACGTGCGGAGAGTGCGGGCGGAGAGTGGCGTGCGACGGCGGATAACGGGTGCCGACGGTTCAATTTTTTCAGACTTTGTTTGCGGCTTTGCGCTGACCACTGTAAACGTAATTGAAGGCACCTCGAAGGCACAAGGCAGCCAGGGGCACCCGTTTCAAGAGGTTTCTCCGAGACCTTCTTCAATCGTCACTTCCGACGTTCCGAGGCTGCTCACCTTTAAGTGAAGGCACCAAGGAACAGTTTCCCCACGGGTTTCTGCGAAGACCTTCTTTCGACACTTCCGACATTCCTGTCGGCCGCGCCCAGGGATTCGTTAATCCCGGGCACGCGGACCGCTCGCCGGCCTCGTTCCGGAAGATTAACCCTCCCGCGCGACGGGTAGGGTTTAAGGTGTGAGCAGGCTGCAACAGGGAAAGGAATATTATTCTTCTTCGCTTTTTTATGCCTTTTGTTTCGCGTGAAGCCACGGGTCGGCCCAACACTCGGCAATGACGCCAACGGCTGTCTCGCGGCTCGCGCCGCTGCTTCGCGGCGCGGCGCATCGCGTCGCTGCGCCTTCGCGACACGGCGTTGCATGTCCACCGCCGCGCGCGTGGTTCCGCCCCCCCTCGCGCGCCGCATCCCGCGCGCAAACCTCGGGCACGCGCGCGTCTTTGGGTGGCGAATTTGCCACGTCACCGTGGGTCGTACCGACGTGGGACGTGCGCGTGTTGTTCGACGGTGAGTGCCCTTTGTGCGTCCGGGAGGTGAATTTCTTGCGGGCCAAGGACAACGGGAGGGGCCGGCTCGATTTGGTGGACATCGCATCGCCTGCGTACGACCCGGGGGTTAACCGCGGGATCGATTTCGTTACCGCGATGGGGACGATTCACGGGATCAAAAAAGACGGGACCGTGCTCACCGGCGTCCCGGTTTTCGATGCCGCGTACTCGGCGGTGGGTCTCGGCTGGGTCTACGCGTTCACCAAAAATGAAACTGCAGCGAAAGTCGCCGGTACAATGTACGACTTCTGGGCGGCAAGAAGGCTGCAGGTCACGGGAAGGCCTTCGCTTACGCAGGTGCTGGAGGCTCGGTCGCGACGCGAGGCGGCGAACGGAGCCACCGCGTGCGCCGCGGAGGCGAAGACAGATGCGAAGAAAGAAAAGCAAGAAACTCGCAAGCCCGGGGTGGCGTCCGACGACGAGTTCGACGCGTTCCTGGCAAGAAACGTGACACGGCAAATCACCGTGGTGGACGCGCGGAACCCCGACTTTTTCGTGGAGCCGGATGACGAGCGCTTCGGCGGTCAGGAGGGAAGCGCGCCGATTGGCGACTGCGGCACTGAAAAGCGCCCGAACGCGATCAACGCGCCTTTCGACCGGGCCACGAAAAGTCTCCCCACGGAGTCGATCACAAAAAAGACAAACGGTGACCTCACATCGCCCATCATAACGCACTGCGGCGGCGGCGGCCGGGGACTGGCGGCGAAGATTTTTCTGGAGGGAAAGGGGTACACCAACGTGGTGAACGGGGGCGGGCCCGCCGTGAGCGCGCTTTGGGAAAAATTCGGCGAGAAGTAGCTTCCGTCTTGTATCAGTGTTTCGAATTGTCATAAATTCCCTCTATTTCATAAATACCCGGACGGGTACTAAGCCCTAAATAAACCGCGTGGTGCTTTTGACCATCACCGGCGCGAGTACCGCGTTTTCGTTCGCTACGCGTCGGCCCGCGCCAAACACTACGTTCGCGCCGGGACGCTCTGATTGGTTTCCAACTCCAACGTTCTTGAAATCGCCCGTAACCCGAGCGAGGTGCGGCTTTGGCGGCGCCGCGAACGCCCTCGCGTGCGCGCTCATCGCCGCGGCTTCCCTGAACCGCCGCCGCGCATCCACGGAAACGACACAAGGGTCGTTACTCGCGCCGTCCTCCAACCCGGAACTGCGGCCGGTTTTTGTATGCGCAAACAGTCGTTTCGGCGACGAACAAGCCGCGCCTCCGCGAAACGCGGCAGCCGGCTCCACGAAGGACGAGGGCGGTGATTTCGATTTGCGCATCTCCGATTGCGAAAACGCGGACGGCGCAGGCGCGGCGGGGGTTACCACCGTGTTTTTAGTGGGGGGGGGTTGTCCTCCTCCGTCGTTACCGTTGGCGCATCCCACAACAGAGACGTCAGTGACGGACTCGTCCACGTTTGACCCTGCGAAACTTTCGTCATCCATAGTCGCGGCCATCCGAGCGGTGCGCGCCACGGACAAACGCAGCGCCCTCGCGTTGGTATCCACGAACCGCTCCGCCGTTTCCGCCAGAGCGCGCGCTTTGTCGTACGCCCTTCGCCAGACACTGGTGGCGGCCGGCTTTGTTTGTGAAACAGCGCCACCGTTGTTCGTGTCGATCCGCCGCCGCACCGAAACGCGTCCTTTTCCCCGCTCCAAGTCGCTCTCCCCGTCCGTTTCGCTCGGGGTGGCGAAGTTTTCCTTCGCCCCAAACTCGCCCACCGATCCGAAAAGCGCACGCAGATTAGCGTTGCTGGTTTTCGTAAGCGCCTCCGCGGTGGCTCCGTGGTGGTTCGTGCCGCCGCAGCGCTCCAAGTCCCTGTTGTCCCGGTCGTCGCCAAGAAGCGACCCTCGCTCGTCGCCGCCCCCATCGCCGGTTCTTCGCGGCGGGTCCCGGTGCCGGACCAGCAGAATCGCAATAACCACAACCCCCGCGACGCCAACCACGGAGAGGGGGGCGAGCATCAGGGTCGCCACCGGGCGGTCATCACGCCTGGTGTTCGCGATGGCTTGCTGCACCGCATCTAGGGTCGTGTCAACACGCAGCGCTTCCTCATCCGCCGCCGCCGCCGCCGCGGCTTCAGCAGCCACCGCGGTTTCAGCAGCCGCCGTCGCGGTTTCCTGGTCAACCTCGACGCCGGTCTGTTTCGCCAACGAACTATTTGTTTCGCCGGTGGCGCGGTGCCTGCTGCGCTTACCGGTGTGCGTCGTGGCAGTGGTGGCAACAGAGAGCGGGTCTCCCACCACGCTCACTGGCGCCGGCGCCGGCACCGCGTCCGCGGGCGACAGGGCTTGCCACTTTTGAAACGCGCGGTCCGTTTCGGGAACGGACGCGGGAAGGTCCAAAAGAAACGCCTCCGAAAGACGCGCGTCCCCGGCGCGCGCGTGCTTGGCGATGTCCGAGACGTGAAGCTCAGTCGCGTCGCCGCCCGTCCACCCACGTTGAACCTGGGATTTTGTTAAATGCGTGGCGTGCGTATCGGCGTGCGCGTGCGTCTCCGTGGAGTCGCTCGGTCCGCGTTTGGCGCGCTCCGCGTGCGCCGATGCCGCGTGATGAGACGAACCGCGTTCGTCGCCCTTGCCCGCTTTCGCCACCACGCCGTCCAAACCGAGCGACCACGCCGCGTCGTCCGCTGCGGCGTCGAACGTCGCCACCTTGGCGGTTTTGGGAGTTTCGGAGTGGCGCCCGAGCGCCGCGTGCGCTCGCTCCCCAGAAACGCCGCGCTCTTCCACCGCGGCGCCTAGCGCGGCAGCGAGACGCGCGGTCACGGCGTCCAGGTCGTCGTCGGGCAAAGGGGCGGCGTAGGGGCTTTCCGTCACTCCTGGATCGCCGGTTTCCACGAGAAACGCGCCGACTCCCGCGCCGAAAGCGTCGGGACCGGGCGCCGCAGAGTCGTACGAATCGTCAAACGAAACCGGACCCGGCGCGAGCGTGTCTTCAAATGACCGATCGTCCACGGCTGGCGCGGGTGCGAACGCGAAGGACTCCGGTGTCCGCGTCTCCATAAACGCGTCGTCGATGTCGGTTGCGACGTCCCTGGCGGAAATCACGTCCCCGGCCTCCGCGCTTTCCACGAGTCCCTCCGCGTACTCCGCCAGAACCTCCGCGTTTGTGTCACCGGACACTGGCCCGAGCGCGTGACTCGCCGCGGTTAAAATCTCCGCCTTTTCGTCAGGCACCATGGAGGGAGATTCTGCGAAGACCCGAGAAGAAGAATCGTCGGACTCGGAAGAGTCGCGCGATGCTTCACCCGCCGAAGGCGCCTCCGCCGGGCGGAAATCCAAAGGCGCCTCCGCCTCGGCTTCCGGTTGTGATTCACCCCCCAACGCATCCGTTGATTCCGGCGCTTCCGCGTCGACCGATTCCGCCGTCACCGGTCCTCGCGCCTCACCCGGCGCCTCCACCTCACGCGCTCCCAGTCCCGCCTCGTTTCCAACTTCCAGGCTCGCCTCAAACTCCAAACGTCGCTGCGCTTCATCATGTTCAAACCGCGCGCGCCTTTCCTCCGTGGACGTAACCTCCGTGGCGCGTCGCGTTTCCTCCTGTTCAGCCGCGACGCGATTCGCCTCACCCGCCTGCGCCGCGATGGCGTCGTTACGGGACGACTCTTCCACGGCGAATCGAGCGTACTCGTCCTGTTGTTCCTCGTACGTCATTGCATCCGTGATTTTTGGTCCGCGCGTCTCGCCTTCCTCGACACCTCCACCCGCCGCCTCCCCGCCGACGTTGACGTTCGCGAGCACGTCTGCCGCCGCCGCCGACAATAAATCGTCTCCATCGCCCCCCTCGATTTCAGACCCCACGCCGGCTTCAAACGCGTACGTCGCGTCGTCGTCGTCGCCGCCGCCGTCGTCGGAGAGAGCGCCGCCGCTGGGTTCAAACAAATCGTCCAAGCCCCGGTCGGTTTCCGTGTCGTCGGCGTCACCGGCGCCGTCGCGTTTCACGTCGACGACCGCGTCGCCGATGACGTCCTCGAAATCAGCCTCAACCGCGTCGTTAATCGCGTCGGTCATGTCGTCGTCGTCGGAACGAACTCTGGTGTTGTCCTGTTTCGTTTGACGAGTTTCTTTTACCAACCCCGACCCTTCAAACATGGAAACCAACTCCTCCGCGCTGGCGGTTTCGATCGCGTCGTCTTCATCGTCTTGTTTCGACTTTTTCGTGGATCGTTTCTTTGACGATTTCTGCGACCTTTTGCGCTCGCGTTTCCTCGCTTCGTCATCCCCGGCCCTTTCCAGCGCGAACACCAAGTTGGCCGCGTCGTCATCAACCAGGTCATTCACGTTCACCGCTTTGGGGGCTTTGATTACTTGTTTACCAAGCGACGACGTCGCCGACGTCGACGCGACGCCCCAGGCGTCGTCGGCGTCTTTCTCGCGTCGCTTACCTTTGCTGGTGTGTTTCGAGTTGGTGTGTTTCTTCGACGAGCGTCCCAAGCCCGCAATCAAGCGGGTGTATGAATTCCGCGTCGTCGTTTCCGAGTCTTTGGTGTCACTCCCGCCGGCGTCGTCGCGCTCGAACGCGGGGAGCGAAAACGAGTTCGCTTTTTCATTTGCCGACCCCAGGTTCGCAAGACCAACCTCGGACGAATTCGTCGCCACTGCCGTCGCGCCCGCGATCACAAGCGCGCCGACTGCGAAACTCGCCACGACCCGGTGGGTCACCGTCCACGGCCGAGACGCGCGTTGTCGCGACGTCCCAAGGCCAACCGCCGCCTGCGTTCGCGAGAGACGATGAGATCGTTGTTGGAAAATTGAGAAGGTGAGCGTCACGCCGGCGGGGTCGGGTTGCGCGGTAACACGGGTGTGGGGGGCGGTCGGGGGCGGTTCCCCTTGGTGCTTGGGAAACACACGCGCGCGCGAACGTGTTTTCCATGCACTCGATGGAGCTCCCGGCGGGGTCCGAAGCGCGTGAGCTTCAACGGAAAGCCAGCCTAGGCCGCTGAAAAGCCACGACTTCGAATGGTATTCAGATCGTGCGATGGGAAACGGGGTGCGCGGTCTGGTTTCACGCACCGTCTCCGTCTCCGACCCATCGCCGAACCGCGGAGGGGCACTCTGGTACCCCATCGCGCACAGCGCACGTGGCGTGGAATCCTCTCGCGTGGCACAGTATGCCATCGGGGCTTCACATTCACGAGGCTTTCTTCACCTTGTAGTGGGTGTTACGGTGTTTCACGCTTTTCCCCTTATTTTCAGTTTTCAGCTTTTGGCCTTTTGCTGCTTTTCACGCAAAGTTGGCGCCGTGGCCCCTGATGCACCCATGCGAGTCCCATTCCGATGGAGGGCGACGAGACAATCGGATGTGGGGGAGGGTTAAAACTCTTCGAAATGGTCCATACAATCTCCCCGATTCAATCTTCCCTCCCGCCTCGACGAATCAAGCCGCGCGTGTTGGCAAAACGAAAGGATTTCCCTTTTCACGAGCCTATCACGAGCCGTTTTGCGAGTGGCGTTTTGGGCTTTCCTTCTCGGCGCATCCACCCTCTCCTCATTCCCGCACACCCAACCCCCACACCACATCACATCCTAAACTCCAACATGGCCTGCATTGCCTCCACCTTCACCGGCTCCGTCGCCGCCCTCAAGGCGTCCAAGGTCACGGTACGTGCCGCGCGCGTTACCCCGCGTCTTTCTCCGCGCGTTCGCGATGCTTTTGGGGTACGGGAAATCGCGCCATCGCGATTTCTCGATGGCCGTTCGACATCGGCCGTGCCTCCTGTCGAGCGCGCGCCTCGTGTTTCGCTTCTCGGCACCGACGCGACCTGCCTTGAACTCGATGTTCACCGGCGGATTTCGCGTTTAGGGCCGTGTACCACCGATGGCGACCTCACGCCGCCGACGATTGGCACGGGAAATATCCCGCGATCGCGCGTTTTTCCGACACGCGCGACCTTCTTCCGGAAGCCTTCGTTATCTAACCTCCCCGCCCCCCCCCCCCCCC